>Ga0209700_102997_pt1 | contig 33185 bp, 19 predicted proteins | sample SiratroredBW_FD_187528 | JGI IMG/M metagenome (GOLD analysis project Ga0209700, IMG submission 187528) | Root nodule microbial communities of legume samples collected from California, USA - Siratro red BW (SPAdes) (version 2) | ecosystem: Host-associated > Plants > Roots > Nodule | place: USA...
TTTCTTTTTATATATATATATATATATATATATATATATATATATATATATATATATATTCACTTGTGCGTTTTTAGTCCCTAAATAATTTATTTGAAAGATCTAAATTTTATATTTTCTAAAAAAAAAGAAACTAACAGAGTTTTTTTTTTTTTTTATAAAATTTGGAAAAATGATATCGAATTAACTTTATTTTTCAAAATATTAAAACTATAATTAAGTCAATTAATATATGCAACAAAAATATCAACCTTTACCAAGTTATATAAAAAATCATTCCTTATGTAACTTATATCTCTTATATATATAAATATATAATTTCGAGTTGTAACCTTATAGCGTTTGTATTTAATTGATCAATTTTGAACTACTTGTTTACTTGGTTATGACTTTTTCAATTAATTATTTATTTATTGAAATTCTGAATATTTTTCTTACAGTTTTCAAGATATGGATAAATAATTTTCTTGATGAAGTTTATCCCAAAAGGCCTGTAGATTATGTATGACATTGACGTGCTCCCAAATAAAAAAAAAAAAAAAAACCAACTATATTTGATTACAGAAAGCTCTTCATGACCAAGTCTTTTAATATTAAAGTGGTGTATGCAAGTTGTGAATTCGGCTCACCCACCATATAGATAATATAATTTTCTAGCAAAACAAAGTGTTTCATCCTTGGAGGATAGATATTTCTAAACAAAATACTTTAGTTTCCTTTCCTCACTGGTCAAAAAATACTTATTGGTCATTCTCATTGAAATAAATTCAATCTAATTTAATTTTTATCGGTTAAATGACAAATTGTGCATATTGATTATAAAATTTAACTTTATTCGTTCAAAATTATTTTTAAAAGTATTTATTGTATAATAATTTAGTTATTTAATATTTGTAGTTTATTTTAGTTTTGATATTTAATTTGTAACTATAGTTTTTGTCTAATTTTATTTACAACAATTACATAATTTATTTAAAAATTATTCTAAATATAAAAAATTGAAAATTACGAATTTTTTAATAAAAAAATATTTTTAGAATTTTTAATTCTACTCAATCCAACTCAATTAAAGATTAATTAGATTAGATATAACAAAAAAACAAAAACAAAAACTTTACTCAACCCCTCAAAAAATATTAGATTAGATGATGAGTTTATTAAAATTCAGGTGTATAAATCTTTATTGTTTTTAATGCTCTCTTATCATTATTATAATAACACGAATTAATTATCAATAAATATATTACCATGTTAAAAGCCTTGGACCTACTATTTTTGAGACTAGTTTATCATAAACATGGACATAGTCTAACAAAGAAAAAGACTATTTCAAACGCCGAACGTATTTTATTAAATAACTTTTTTAAATGATTTTTTTTTATTTCAATCTGTCAAGCATAAGTCTTGTCTTAATATGAAAAAAAAAGGTGTTGTCTTAAGTATTAATTGGAGATAACTAAATAGTTTCTACACAATTTATTACCTGCATACTCTTTTTTTTTTGTTTAGCAAAACAAATACAAATAGTTATGGATTTATAGACTAAGTATAATATAATATTATACTACTAAATAAAATTATTAACAGAAAATATTAAAAAATAATATCAATAGTAATTATAATTATTATAGAAGAAGGATGAAGTGTATATTAGTTCACATTGTGACTTTTTTCTATTTTGGTATAATTTTTTTTAGAAATTCTCAGAATGGATAAAAGAAAAAATTATTTTCATTATGGATAAATTGTGTCAAGTACGATTTTATTACAAAAATTAATGAAATTATCTTACCATAATACAATTTTAAAAATTTAACTAAAATCGTATAATATTAGTACGAATTTTAGTATAATAAAATTAAACTAAAATTGTATCATCTCAGTACGATTTCAATTTAATAACAACATAATTTTTTCATAATGAAATCTTACCAAATTGACTCAATTAAAAAAAATTACCTATTTTGAAAATTTAAATAAAAAATTACACAAAAATAAAAAAAATCCCAAAATTATAAAAGAATTTTAGTATATTTTGGTGATATTGGATGACGTGGGAGGACCAATAAATCAGCATTGACTCTAGATACCGTAGTCAACGCGTTGCTGCTCTCATTTTTTACTTTAACGTATTTGTGAATATTTTCGTAAGATGTGTAAAATTTCAAGCTGACGTCTACGTAAATATAAAATAAAAACCTTTTAATCATTAATATAACTTTGTAAATCATCACAAACAACCCACCACTCTAAAGTTTGAGCAACTTCATAAAAAAATTTATCGTTTACCAATAAAGAAAAATGGTCAGGTGTAAATAGAATATATAGTATATTACTGCCAGTAAAATTGTTCCACTTTAATTCAGCCGTACTCAAAACTCTAATTTGGCATCACTTATTTAAACCATAATAACAAGTTCTATAAATGAAAGAATACTAATCAGGTTTCACATTCTCATAACCACTTAAAAATTAGTGTGGAAGTAGTGAAAACTGTTCAAAAACTAATTTGAACTGGCATTTAAATATTTAAATTCAATTTAAATATGTTATGATAAACAAAAATAGATATTCATACTAAAATAATCAATTATTTTTTATAATAAATGTAATCTGATTATATTTCCTCTGATATTTATGATGTACTTGATTGATATTTTAACACTATATATATATATATAATCTTTTTATCAATAATAAATAATAAAATTAGTGAAAATATTTGGAATATTGCAATTCTTTATACACAAAATAACATATACACAAGATTTTTAAACCTGTTTCAGCTGTACAGGCTTTAAAAAAACTAATTAATGAACAGTTTCCATCAAATTAGTCTACATAAAAATAAAAACAAGACATAAAATTCCAAAATTTATGGACAAAATAATAAGGGTGACAAGCAGGTTCCAGCACCTCATCCTGCGGTGAATAAATATATAATATAAGAAAAACATCGTCCCCGATCTCTTGGACGTACTCTAGGTTCACTTTCTTCTCTGTCTCTAGCTGATTAACACATACGTGCCAAGTCATATGTGTGTGTATATATATATATATATATAACAGTGTGAAAACCAATATTGTTGTTCGTTCTCTCTGAAATCAGACACAAACATGATGTTTGAACTAAAGCTGATTGTGTTAACTATGATGTTGTGGAGCAGTGGTGCAAGGGGTGATCCACAGGCACTTCTGCTAAACACTGGGTGCAGCACATACAACACTACCAACGAGCAGAATATCTATGACAGTATCAAAGCAGCATTATCAAAACTTAGAGGAGATATTAGCAATGACAGCAAGCACTTTGGCACAACACAACAATTCATAGGAGATGTTCTCACATATGCTATGTTTCAATGCAGAAACTATCTCTCCAAAAATGACTGTCTTTCTTGTTTCAACACCGCCTCAACCCAAACCCGCAACTGCGCAGCCAACGCGGCTAGATTCATCTACGATGGTTGCTTCCTCAGTTACATGTCATCCAGAGTTCAGATGTTTTACATGATCAATGTTGATTTTCAACGGTAAGAATTATTATGTTATCGATTATTTTAAGTAAAGCGCAAAATTTATCAACTACTAAATTATAATTATCTATTATTTAACAATAGAAAGAAAATATAATTATTCATATTTAATATATATATATATATATATATATATATATATATATATATATATATATATATATATATATATATATATATATATATAATGATTACATGTTGATCTTAATTTGAGTTAATAAAGATATGAATTATATGAAAGAAATAACCCATTTAGGATTTTTAATTTAGTTTGATTATTATAGATTTTTAATTTAGTTTGATTGTTATAGAGAAATATAACTTTTATATATCGAGCACATATATTGTACAAATAGGTACAATATATATAAATTACAAAAATATTTTGTTCTTGAGTAATTATAACAGAAAGATACAAAAAGATATGTATATGATGACAAATAATTAAAAAATAACATAAGTTATAATTAAAGAATAACATGACATAGGATATAATTAAGGGTGTGTTATGATGTATGTGTATGATTTGCGGCTGATTATATTTTATGAATGGAAAGAGAGTCTACACGCCCCCGCAAGATAGAAGAGGGAGACAGAACGTGTCAATATTGTCTAGAAGAAATGTATGACGAAAGTGAGACAAACACAAGATTGACACAAAGGTAGGTAGCTCAATATTATCATAAAATAATTGCGACGTCTTGATGATTGGATGACCAAACTCCTTTAATAGTTCCTGTAACCACAACAGTTCAGTGGTGGTGGACATTATAGTTTGATATTCAGCCTCTATTGAAGATTTAACAACAGTGAGTTACTTCTTATAGGACAAGAGATGGCATTGGGCCCCATATAAATAAGATAGACAGCAGTAGACTTGTGATCATGAGTATCTCCAACCCAATCAGAATTACAAAATATTGTGAGAGAGATCTGTGGTGCGAGAGAGGTGAAAACCATGGTCAAGTGTTCTTTTGAGATAGCGGAGTAAACATTTTGCAGTTTTCATGTGAATTTTAGTGGGAGCTTGCATGTACTGTGATAGTTTATTCACTGAGAAAGAAAATTTGGGCGGGTGAGATACAAATATTGTAGGGAACCAATAATACGACGGAACTCCCGGATATCACATGAGGGAGCATCAGACATTGGAGTCAAATCGCATGAAGTAGAAAGAGGGGTGGAGATGGGCTTTGCCTCTTGAATGTTGGTAGAAATCAATAACTCGCGTACATAGTGCTGTTGTGAAAGAAACAAACCTTGAGATATAAGGAGGATTTCCATATCAAGGAAATGATGAGGAGACCTGAGATCCTTTAGAGAGAACTTGCAAGGGTAGTCTTGAATGTATTCAGAAATGAGTTGTTATTGCCTACAAGTAGTACGTAAACAAGAAAGTATGCAACAACACCATCTCGATAGTACACAAATAGATAAGTGTTAGATCGTGAATTAAAAAAATTCATATGTAATAAGAAAATACTTTAGAGCATTATACTAAGCACGAGGTGCTTATTTGAGATCGTACAACCCTTTGTGAAGCTTGCATACAGAATCTGGAAAGTGAGAGTTGACAAAATTTGATGGTTGAGACATGTAAATATCTTCCGAGATACTACCATGAAGAAATGCATTATTAATATCCATTTGACATAAAGGCCAACCATTAGAGAGAGCAATGCAGAGAACTAGCTTTATAGTCTGAATACTGGGATGTTGATGAAGCCCTTTGGCAACAAGACGAGCTTTATATCGAGTTATAGAGCCATCAAGATCTCGCTCTAGACGAAAAATCCACTTGTTACCGATAATCTTGAACTTTGGTTGCTTAGGGAGAATGGATCATGTACCATTGGCAAGTAATGCATTGAATTCTTCTGACATTGCTTGCCTCCACTCAGAATGTTTCAAAGCCTAGGAAATACAAGAAGGTTCATATTGGTCAGATGAAGGAAATTTTGGTGACTAGGTGAAGTTGTTTGGGTTTAAAGATGCCATTTTTAGATCTTGTGACCATTGGTTGGGACAATTATTTTGGTCCAGGCGAGCATGAGGATGATCTACGTGCATGATCATCATGATTGGATGGAGGAGAGGATTCACTAGAATTTGGTAATACATGAGGAGGGGATGAGGTATATGGTGATGTTGGCATGGATATAGCAAAAGATAAGTTTTGAGATGTGGTAGGTAAAAAGGAGGCAATGGAGATGGAATTTGAATTTTGAGATATGGATTTTGGAATGATTTGTATGTGATTTAAGGGTGTGGAGCTAGATGGTTGTATGCATGTAAGGATGAATGTTGGAGAGGGAAAAGAGGTAGTTATAAGTGCAGAAGAATAAGGGAAAACATTTTCTACAAAGTGCACGTATCTTGAGGTATATAATTTTTCAGTTTGAAATTGTAACACAGATAAGCACTTTGTAGCCATAATGGCAAAATCAAAATCATCAACATAATGATCAATAAGTGCAAGTTCATCAGCTACGGAACGAATAGAGCGCAAATAGTCACAGACATTAGAGTCACCTTTGGTGATGGAGGAAAGACCCTCTTTAAGAGACATGATCCGAGTGCGAGACCAATTGGCATAAAACTTTGTCAGTCTTGACATTGCATCAACAAAAGAGGTAGCAGAGGACATCATAATCTGTGCCTCAGGACCACCAGTACCAAAGAGAGCCAGAAAAGTAGGATTTTCAACAGATGCATCACTAGTTCCAATTGTTGCTAGAGGACATGGAAGGGTGCCAAAAACATAGTGGAGTATATTATTCGCAGTCAATAATAGAGTAACTTGCTTGTACTAGGTGAGGTAATTTGAAAAAGACAGTTTAATGAGTAGTTGAGTTGCTGTGACAAGGTCCACAACAGAGTAAGTGGAAGAAGTAGAGATGACCATTGAGAAGATCGAAAATGACTAGTTAAGCTTGTAGCTTTGAAACCATATAGAGAAATATAATTTTTATATATTGAGCACATATATCGTACAAATATGTACGAGTATATATATGAATTACAAAAGGATTTTTTCATGAATAATTGTAACGGAAAGATACAAAAAATATGTACAGGATAACAAATAATTAAGGGATAACATAAGCTATAATTAAGGGATGATATAAGCTATAATTAAGGGTGTGTTATGATGCATGCGCATGATCTGTGGCTGATTGTTTCTAATGAATGGAGAGAGAGTCTACAATTATAACATATAAGTACATCAAATTATATAAGAATAAGAAGGATTAGAACTTGGAATAGAATAAGATATTTGATTCATCATCTTGTTGATTTTTGTTTTTTTGCTAAATCAATCAATGATCTTAGCAAAGAATAAAGAGAATGAAGAGTGCTAAATCAATCAAAAGAACATTATAGAGAACTATAATTTTATTCCTTAATATGATAAAATAAAAATAAAAATTTGACTATAAGCAGTGATAGGGACTCTTCTATTTATTATTAATTAATAATGAGTTCAACCCACATATTATCAGCTGACGTAGTCAAATGTATATTCACACAATATAAACAATATTATTTTATGTAAGCAAATAAATAATAACAATAATGGTTAATCTTTACAAATTACTAATTTATGTAAGTCCACAAAATAATTAATCTAACATTCTCCCACTTGGACAACATAAATTAGATCACAACATTAAAAATTAATCTAGAACAACTCACAGCACGTGGCCACAATAAATGCCAAAATATTACAACATATTTAACAAAAAGATCTAAAATGAAATGTTTAGGCATCTTATCATTGTAGAAAATCATACTCAAAGGAGTGATGATATCATACATAAATAAAACACCTAAATTTTGATGACCTTTATAAATGTGAAATATACAATTATATGTCCCAATCATCTGCCTAAGATGCTATATGAGATTAAAATCTCATCACAATAACAATTTGAGAATGAGTCCAAAATGTCTCAAAATTATGCCATTATTCAAAATCATATAAATAACATCATTTGCGCAAATAATAATAAACAAAATATGACAATACAAGATAATTGTCGTCACAAAAATAAATAATTATTGTCAAACATTTCAATAAATACCGCAATACAATAAATGATGTGCAAACGGGAAGTAAATAAACATAAAAGAAAACTCCCACTAAACCAATAATCAAAAGACCTCATTACACCCATACTGGTTACATGTTCAACAAAACCTTTAACAATCAACCCCTTAGTTAAAGGATCTGCGGTCATAGGCTCTGTGGGAATATGTTCAACTCGAGTTTGAAACTCCTGAATCATCTCTCTAATAAACATGAATTTTGTGCCAAAATATTTTGACCATTTTGTGATATTATTTTGAGAGAAGCACACCACAACTGAGTTATCACAATATATAGTAAGAGGCCTAGAGATACTCTCCACAAGTCTAAGCTCAGCAATAATTTTTTTAACCAAATTGCTTGATGTGTAGCCTCGTAACATGTTATATACTCTACCTCCATGGTTGAAGTAGTTGTAAGTGTTTGTTTAACACTATTCCAGGAAACAGCTCCTTCAGCCAACATGAATATGCATCCAGATGTAGATTTGAAATCATCTGGCAACCACCATAATTAGAATCAGTATACCCTTTCACTTTAAGGAAATCTAATCTTTTATAAGTCAACATATAATCTTTGGTACTTTGTAGATATCATATAACTCACTTTGCAACTTGCCAGTGAGCTAAATCAAGATTTCTCAAGTATCGTCCAAGCACATTAACAACAAAAGCAACATCAGGACAAGTGCAAACATGAACATACATAAAGTTGCCAACAGCGGAAGCATAAGGAATATTCCCCATTCGTATAATTTCACAATCATTTTGAGGACACTGGAACTTGAAAAACTTATCACCCTTTTTGAATGGGAGTAGTGCTAGGCTTACAAAATTTCATGTTGAATCTATCTAAAAGCATCTTGAAGTAACTCTTCTGAGATAAACCAAGAGTGCCACGAGATCTATCATGATGAATCTCAATGCCCAAAACAAAAGAGACATTTCCAAGATCTTTCATATCAAAATGAGTTGTTAGCATTTGTTTGGTCTCGTGCAAGAAATCAACATCATTACTGGCTAGAAGAATATCATCAACATATAAAACAAGAATGATGAATTTGCTGCTACTTAACTTTAAATAGATACACTTATAAACTATGTTTTCCTTAAAATCGAGAGAAGTAACAACATCATCAAACTTTCGATACCACTGTCTCGAAGCTTGTTTCAAGCCATATATCAATTTTCTCAATTTACAGACCATGTGTTCCTTACTACTTTCAATAAAACCATCAAGTTAGTTTATTTACACATCCTCAAAAAGATCGTCATTCAAGAATGTAGTTACAAGTGCAATTGCAATACGAAAAGAATCTTTAGTAGAAACAGGAGAAAATGTCTATTTATAGTCTATGTCTTCCCTTTGATTATATCCTTTCGTAACAAGTCTGGCCTTGTACCTTTCCACTTATTCGTTGGCATCATGCTTGGTTTTAAAGACCCATTTGCAACCAACAAATTTGCACCCAGCAGGAAATTCTACTAAATCCAAAACACCATTCTTCCTTATAGAAGTCAATTCATCCTTCACGACATCCATCCATCATAAATGATCAGAATTAGAAGTGGCTTCATGAAAAGAAATGGGATCGATATCCTCAACAGAATTAAATTCATGTTCCTGCAAATACACAACATAATCTTTGAACCTAGTAGATTCAGTAGATGTAGAAAATCTTCCTGATCTTGTAGGCGTAGGCACAACAACATTTGGATTCAGAACATCCACTTGAACAATGTGATCAACATTAGTATCAACAATAGGGTCAACAATATCATTATGAACCAAATCAAATGGAATAATCCCTGCAATGGGTGTAATAGGAAAAGGAATATCAACACGCTCCTCTTTGAATTTAACTATACGTGGTTGCATGTTGGAATCATCTCGAGTTCTCTTCAGGATAGACTACATGATCAAATTGAATAATTCTGATAGTGTGATTAAGACAATAGAATCTGCAACCTCTAGACCCAATACTATATCCAACAAAGAAGCCAAAAATAGTCTTGGGATCAAGTTTCTTAATCTCTGAATTATAGGGTCTAACTTTTGCTTTACAACCCCATGCACAAAAATGTTTCAATAGGTCTCCTTCCTGTTGTAAGTTCATAAGGAGTTTTAAGAACAGACTTGCTTAGCACAAGATTCAAAATGTAAGCAACAATTTTCAAGGCTTCTTCCCATAAGAATTATGGAAGAGTGGAATGACTCAACATACACCTCACCATTTCCATAAGAGTATGATTATGCTTTTCAGCAATACCATTTTGTTGTGGAGTGCCAAACATAATATACATAGCCTCAATGCCACATTCTTGTAAGAATCTAGCAAAAGGTCGAGGATCCCTACCCGTTTCATCAGATTCCTACATGTTTCCCTTATAATTCGTTGTTTTTAAGTATTTATATTACCAAAAACAACCTTTATTTCATTCCTTTAAATCAACCTTTAGTTTTTTCAATTTCTGCTTCAATACTATATATCATCATATTATCTTTGTATTCTTTCTTTCCACCAATTTTCTACTATCACTACAAGAAAAAAAAAACTATTTAATACCAATTTTAGTTACCAAATAAAATAGTTGTTAATTGTGACCAAAATAACCACCAAATTAGGTTTTGATTGCTAAATAACTACAAAATAAAACTAATGATTGAGTTTAGTGACGAATTAAGTCAAGATAATTGATATCTAATATTAGTTACCAATATTTTAATCACTTATACTATTAGATTCTAAGTTAGTTTTGGTTCTCGTTTTTGTTCGCACATGAAAAGTTCGTGTGTATTTTAGATAAATGGATTAGTATCTAACGGGGCTTGGCTTTCTAGGCCCATATGTGAAGATAGAGTGTTTGTTTGTAATTAGATGAAAGTATAAAAGTTGATTGTAAAGTGTTTAGTTTAAAACATTAGTGTGAGGTAATGTTAAGGATTTGACCATTACTTTTAATGTTGGATATGTGATGAGGTAGGCATCAGAGCGAGATGTTCTTCAATCCGACCAGTGATGGCAATGGTGTATCATGCGGAAACATCACTTCAAATGCCAGTGGTTTTAGATCAGTTGGACAACAAGTTCTCGCGGATATCCAAACAGCAACACCAAAAATCAAAGGGTTTTATGCAGCTACTAAGACACAGGTGGCTAATGGTACTGCAATTTACGCTGTTGCACAGTGTGTTGAAACTGCAACCGAGGATACATGTCTGAGTTGCATGCAAATTGGTTACAACAACTTAGAAAGTTGTCTTCCCAACACAGAGGGTAGAGCATATGATGCTGGCTGTTTCATGAGATACTCTACCACACCTTTCTTTGCTGATAATCAAACCATTGATATTGCACCCTTTTTAAAACAAGGTACCGTTGTACAATTTTATGTATATGTAGATCAAAGGTTGCATGGTTTATTCAAACCTTTTCTACAGTTTAAATTTACTTTTTTTCACTGTAATAATGCAGATTTTTGTTTTATAGTCTTTAGTTTCACACAGACTACATTAAGTATCAGTTTTAAATGAAGTGTTTCTGCCATGTTATTAATAATATATAGTAATCAAGCCCGTTTAAAACAAAATAATTATAAAAATAAAGGTAACAAGAAAAAATTTAGAAGGTTCAAATTAAAGTTTTCATGTTGCTAAAACTAATAAATACATTAAACCTAAACAAAAAAATAACTTATTTCTTTTAATTGTTTTAACCATTTTCAATATGAATTTTTGAAAATAAAAATAAAGTGCCTAACAAAAAACATATTTGATTTTTGTTGACTATCCGAATACAATTTTGGAGCAGATATCAACTTTTTACTAATTTGCAGGAGATTCAAGCAAGCAGTGGGCTATAATTGGTGGCAGTGTTGGTGGTGTTGTTGTTCTCCTATGTTTGTTATTTGTATGGCGATGGTTTTCAAAACCAGAGAGGGTTCCTAGAGGTACGTAAATTGGAAAAGTCTTCAATGTAATGTTTGAGATTAATTAGTTCCTACTTTGCATTTTTAATGCTTTTTAAAGAGAAGAATGTATTAACAATAGTACGACAAAAATTTATTTGTTTATTACATCTTTTCTTTGCTATGCAATATATCTGTAATTGTAACTTCCTTATTCTGCTTCCGATTGGTTTTAAATATTTATTTTAAAATCTAAACACCGTTGTTCCGTAGCAGGTGACATATTGGGAGCAACTGAGTTGAAAGGTCCGGTTAACTACAAGTATAATGATTTGAAAGCTGCAACCAAAAGTTTCAGTGCTGAAAAGAAACTTGGAGAAGGAGGTTTTGGTGATGTATACAAGGTAAGTTTATGTTTTATTTTTCAAAAGAAAAATATCCTAGCTGAGATATATCAAAAACCAGAAGAGAAAACACTTTCTCTTATTTTTAACAGGGTACTCTGAAAAATGGAAAAGTTGTTGCCGTAAAAAAACTAGTTTTGGGGAAATCAAGCAAGATGAAGGATGATTTTGAAGGTGAAGTGAAGCTTATAAGTAATGTTCATCATCGGAATCTTGTTAGACTTCTTGGTTGTTGCAGCAAAGGTCAAGAGAGAATCTTGGTTTATGAGTATATGGCAAATAGCAGTCTTGACAAATTCTTATTCGGTACATAATTCTTGTCAAACACCGATAGAAATTTCATTTTCTTTATACATATTTATTCATTTTCTTTCCTCTCTTGGCAACGATCTTGGCGAATAAATAGGTAAAAGAAAAGGTTGCCTCTGTTGGAAACAACGCTATGATATAATTTTAGGCACAGCAAGGGGATTGGCATATCTACATGAGGAATTCCACGTGTCCATCATACATAGAGATATCAAGACTTCTAATATCCTCTTGGATGATGATTTCCAACCCAAAATTGCTGATTTTGGATTGGCAAGGCTTCTTCCAGAGGATCGTTCCCATCTTAGCACAAGATTTGCAGGAACATTGTAAGTCGAAACAGTAATTTCTTTGCATTTATTCGAGCATCTGCAAAAGAGAGATTAAAAGCTTATGTAGGAAAAATGTAACATGCCATGTGTGACTTTTTTTTATTAATTACGGACTATATATTATGCACTTGCAGGGGATACACAGCACCTGAGTATGCAATGCATGGGCAATTATCAGAGAAGGCCGATACCTACAGTTATGGTATTGTAGTCCTAGAAATCGTAAGTGGTCAAAAGAGTACCGATGTGAAGGATGATGAGGATGGCGAATACCTTCTTGAAAGAGTAAGCAACTTCCTATATACAACTACGAATTGTTGTTTTCTCTTGACATGATACCATATCATTGCTTTGCTTTTCACTTGACAGTCATGGAAACTGTACGAGAGAGGTTCTCACCTAGAGCTGTTGGAAAAGGCCATAGACCCTAATGAATGTGATGCAGAAGAAGTGAAGAGAATAATAGAAATTGCTTTATTGTGCACGCAGGCAACAGCTACAATGAGGCCAACAATGTCTGCAGTAGTATTATTGCTCCAAAGCAAGAACTCAGTGGAGCACCTGCGACCAACTATGCCTGTGGTTGTTGGAACGAATGTGAAGAATCTGGAAGGCAAGTCTACCAGTTCATCTCATGCTACTGCTTCCATTTCTATTGTATCAGCTCGATGACAATGGGATATGGAAAAGGGTCGTCATCACTTTAACTAATAATTTAACAGAGTACTACAGATACACGTGGACTGTTTTTCATTTAAGTTGTTTATGAATGTTAAAATTAAAGTAGAGTGTATGTTAGTGACTGGTGCTGTTGATATTTATTATTATAGAGTTAAGAATTCTTTGTCAACGTGTGATGATATATACTTTCTAGGTTCCTTGTTCAGAATCATGCAAGTGTGACTCCAACTTGATTTTCTTTGGTGGTTGGTTTTGTCGAATTAGATTAGCTATTTACTTGTTTTAAAATAGCTAAATCCGTGTTTTGTTGCTTGCTATTTCTGTAATCTTCAGCTTGCTCCTTTTTCTTGATTTTGCACCAATTATTGAACTGCATTTTGGCTTGGAAAGACCGCTACGGTTCCCTTTTGCCTCATGAGTTAGAATCTTGAAGTTAACACTTGTCATAGTGATATGATCCTTGACTTTTCCAAGATGGGTATAAAATCTCGCCTGCTGATAAGTTCACTTGTTTACTAAATCAGTTTTGTCACCATATCACCACGTCACCACATAATAGGCTCGAAATGTACATAACAGATCCTATCCAACGGTTGCCCAAGGCAACCAACAAAAAGAAGAAAAAGAAGTCTGATAAAAGTATTCGCCCACAGCAACCATCAAAAAATTCTTGCAAGCCCAATCTAGGGCGTCTTCTCCTCGTCTTCGGTCGACCCCTCGTCGAGAATTGTCGTAGCCTCATGAGCCGCAGAAGCAGGGATCTCCTCAATCGGCACCAACTCACCATTGTAGAGTTCCTTGTTTTCATCCATCTCGTTCGCTCTGAGACATCATACAGTAACACCGCTTGGCGAACGGCCTGTTGGAAAGATTGAGAGTGAATTGTCAGCTAGTAATCTTTCATTTCGTTCAACTCCAGCTCCATTTACACCTTCTTGAACACAACCTCGTCGTGGGTGGAAGTGGCCTCGACCAAGTTGTCCTCGGCGCTCTTCAACTCATCAGAGAGCTTTTTTCTCTCTTTCTTTAATGCCTCAAACTTAGCTTTGAAGGCATCACGCTCAGACTCCACCCACACCACCTTCTTCAAGGCCTTTCAGCGAACTTCATGACACCGCCAACTCCTTCTTTAACCTCGCCACTTTAGAGGACGTACCTTTAGATAGCTCCACCCTCAACACCTTGGCAAAGGCAAAAGCTCGGGTCTTCATCTCCAGGCAGGCATTGGCAAGCTCCTCAGTAGAGGTAGCATTTAGCGCTCCCCTTTCCTTTGAAGAGAGCGACATGTTAACCCCCTTTGGAACGGAAGTCAGGCGTGAAGAGCTAGCCAGCATAGCTCAATCCAGCATCAAAGGCCTCAGGCCGAGACCTTTTCAGTGAATGATGAGAGGAGGAGTGTTTCTTTGTGCAATCCTTCCTTTTTCCCTTCTTGTCGGTCACCGGAGGGGATCGAGGTCGACGTAGGTAAGAGAAGGGGGCAAGAGAGATAATCGATTGAATCTCGAGTCGAATACAAAAGAAACTTTGGAGTATCCAAAATAACGGCTTTCGATGGGCTGAGATAAGAAATTTTAAAAAACGCATTCTTGAAATATTCATAAGAAGAATAAAAGGGAGTGAAAAGAGCAACTCCTCCTTCGCCGACGCTGAACCTCTCGCGTTTGGGGCAAGTGTACTATTATGATCGAGGCGTACATGGCCAATGCTGAATCGAGGACGACTCTGATCGAGATGTACTCAGGTATTGCACGATACTGTGATGCCAACTCACCAGAGAGTCAGTCACTGACAACATCAGTATGCAAACAGCTGTCCTATCCTAAAATCTTAACAAATTTCAATGCGTCTTTACAGGTTTGGCTACTATAAATACAACGTGATATTCTTTTTCAGATATCCTTTCACACCACGCTGGAGACCGACCGAAAACTATATCCAAAGACTGAGGATTAAATCCAAGACTGAATACTACATTCAAGATCGGAGACCGTTTAAAACTATGTAAGAACAAGTAATATAGCCATTACAAAAATAAATTTTTATCTTTATAAAAAAATAATTATTGTCTAGTTATTTAAATATCATGATCCAAATATATGTTAAAAAGTATTTTTTTAATAAATATATGTATAAAGGAAATATGTTAGATGTGTATTTAAGAATTCATTAATCAAAAAATCACTTTTTACGGTAGTTTTAAAGGACATACAAAGTATTTTAACCGTTATAGTACATATGAAATACAACTAAAATTCCAATAAATTGTAGTAAAAAATTCACCTGAGTGCCATACAAAAGTTCACAAAGATAATGGAACACCTAACAATTATGTAAGAGGAACCGCCATAATAAGGTCTATAACAGCGGTTTAACCTTAACCGCCGTTGTAAACCCTTATACTAAAGTAATTTTGACCTTAACTGCCAAAGTATATGAAATTTTATTTTAAAATGCGACAAAGAATAGCTACTACGGAAAATCCAAAAAGCATTAAAAACATATACAATTACCATTTCAATAAAAAAGCATTAAAAACATACGGATAGCAGTGCAAACAGTCAAAACATTTCACGAAAATTACACAAAATATAAAAGAAAAGTAAATGCGAAAACTGTTTTAACAGGAAATACGACGATAGTTCAGGATCCAAACCATAACCGCCGTTGTAGACGCCTCACAACCCTAAACTTTTTTTTCCAAAGCAGAGATACGATGGCAGTTCTGGACGCCAACCGCCGTCGTCCCCTTTATTTTCAAATTTTTTAACCATCACAGTCATATCCTCTTTGTTTTAAAAAAAATTAAAACTGTTTATGTACTCACGCCCCCTCATAAAAGATACGACGAGAACCATTGTCATATAGTTTAACTTAATTTTAAAAATGTCGCATTTACTTTTAATACAGTTATGTCTTAACCCCTCTTTTATCTTGGCATGTAAATTTTTTACTAGTAATTACTCCTTCAAAACGAAGGATAAATATACAAATTTTGATTATGACCGCATCTGTTATTGTGTCCTTTTGTCATTACCATTTCGCTAGAAATCCTATAAGGCGGCAACAGTTGTGGTAATAATGACTAGTAATATTTTTATAATCTTTATTTTATATATAATTATTTAACAATTTTCTGATAGCATATAATAATATAATATTTAAAAATTATTTAAGTGATTTAAATATTTATATTATTATAATTAATTGTTAAGTAGATGTATATAAAATAAAGATTAAAAGAATGATTTCACAATTTTATACGGGTTTTATCTTGATTTACAATAAATTATATCATTACTTATTGTAAAAACGAACTCGTTTTTTAAATGACATAGAATTTAATCTTATTGATTAATCATTAAAAGTCATGTTTTTTTTTTTTTTTATAAAAATCACAAATATCTTTTATCTTATTCTATTGGTTAAATTATAAATCCAAATTTGAACATCAACATCAAAATTTCCACTAGTCAAATAGGGTGGCATCGTAATGTGGCTGATAGAAGTAGTAATGAAAGCAATCAGCTAATAAGGCATAAGGAATATGTTATTAACAAATATCATTAATTTTTAGTCTTAAGATATTCATGTGAGGGAATTTAAATGTATTTACTGTCACTGTTACGTAAAACATTTACATGCAAACGTTGCTTCGTGTTTTCTACGTCTCACAGGTCCACAATGCATTTCAATGTCATCATTATTAAATCCTTTGTCAAAAAATAATTTTCCTTGTCAAAATTGAAGGTTTCAAACCTCACATTTGTTTGGCAGAATATTAAAATGTTAAACAAAACATTCGCCTCCATCCCTCAGATTTTGATATCGTCTTAGTCCAAACATGGATATCAAACTATACAGTAACTAGACTTTCGGCCTCAAACAAACCCATCAATTAAACCCTTATTAGAGAACATGGTGCAACTGAAGATCCTAGACCTAACCTTGTTGGTGCTGTGTTCATGGTGGATCTTAGAGGGTGCAGTAGGAGACCCTCAAATATTTTTTCTCAAATGGGATTGCAGCGGATTCACTGCACCCAACTTGGCAAATTTCATCCAAAACCTAAACGCAAGTTTGGATGATCTGACAGCACAAGTTAGCAACCAAAGCAAGCACTTTGCAACGGCTAAAGCAACCTCCGGAACTGATCCTGTCTATGCCATGTTTCAGTGCAGGAACTACCTCTCTATCCCGGACTGCGCCACCTGCCTTGCCACCGCGGCCGCCAAAATCCGCAACTGCTCCACCGGAGTCAACGGTGCCCGAGCTATCTATGATGGCTGCTTCCTCAGGTACACCCTTCCATCCGTCTACTGTGTGTTCAACCATCCTTTGATTACTATTCAAAATAGACTTTTCGACATTCTTAGTGTGTACACTTTGATGAAAGAAAACAGAGAGTGACAAGTGACACAATAGGTACAGACAAGAGACTAAGGTCGATATCCCAAGAGTTATGATGTTCATACAATTATTATACAATCAAATCCTATCATTTTATTTATATTTCTTATCATCATCATCATCTAAATATAATATTTCATTAAAACATATTTAAACAAATCATAACAAATCATTTTTCATACATGAATAGTGGGTAAGAAGTGTACAACTGATTAGTTATAATACCAATGTAGGAATTCTTAAAACTAAATAAAACATTGTATAAAATTCATTGACAAAATAAATAACATTAAAAAAATAATGATTTAGCTTTTTGAATAATAAAAACTAAAAATTGAATAATAAAAACTAAAAAATATTTAAATAAGAACTAAAATCAGCATTACTTATTTTAACCAATTCAATTTTTTCCTTAAACTCTAATCATATTAAGGGGCTCTTGGGTGCAAATTACTAGAATGGTGTTTACAGAGATCCAGACTGCAGTGGATTAGTTGTTTTAGATATGCTTTCATTCATCACAAGAACATGTGATGCCAGATCATGAAACTAAGTCAAATGTTTGATACTTTCAAATGTGTTGACTGTTGAGGTACGAGAGCAGTGACTTCTTTGACCAGATCATGCCTCGCAGCAGCATACTTTGTGGAAATCAGACTGCAAATGAAAGCACAGCTTTTACTGCAGCTGGACAGCAAGTGATAATGGATTTACAAACAGCAACACCAAAAATCACTGGCTTCTATGCAGCCACCAAAACACAAGCGGTTGATGGTGCAATCTATGCCATTGCTCAATGTGCTGAAACTCTCTCACAAGATAGTTGTTTGGATTGCTTGTCAGTTGAACGTAGCAGCATACAAGGTTGTCTTCCCAATACAAATGCTAGGGCTTTCGATGCTGGTTGCTTTATGAGATACTCCGAGACACCCTTCTTTGCTGATAACCAAACCATTGATATCAGTCCCTTTTTAAAACAAGGTACAAAAGCTTAAACTTTTGTTTTGAGTATGTAATAAACTTTTCTTTTTGAATGCCTAATAAAGTAACTACTTTTGTTTAAGTCTTCTTTATTATTTATATTAGTTCATGCATAACAGTGAGTGTATATGTAAAACTTATTTACTTCATTTGTATATGTTGAACAAAGGCAAGTGGATTTCATCTCTATTTGTAGAACTATGTAGAGTTGGAATTTAGGTCAAGTTCCTTGTTGTCTTGAAGGTGGAAGTTCAAGCAAGAAGTGGGTCATTATTGGTGGTGTTGTTGGGGGGGCAGCCCTTGTTGTGATCCTTCTTTTATTATTTCAGTGGCATAGAAGACCCCAAAGTCCCAAGAGAGTTGCTGGAGGTAAGACTATTTCGAAAGTCTTAATGTGATGCTTTTGCAATTGCATACAACTATTTATGAATCAATGAATTCATTTATATATAAAGAAAAATCAAACACATATTTTACTTGGCAGGTAACATATTGGAAGCGACTGAGTTGAAAGGACCGAAGAAATACAAGTATAGTGACTTGAAAGCTGCTACAAAAAATTTTAGTGAGAAAAATAAACTAGGAGAAGGAGGCTTTGGTGCTGTATATAAGGTACATTTGAGTTGTTCCTCACACTTCCAACGTTAGTTATAGGGATAAATCACTTTGAAACAGAATTTGTAATGATGATGCTACTCTACAGGGTACTCTGAAAAATGGAAAAGTCATTGCAGTCAAAAAGTTAATTTCAGGAAAATCCGGCAAGATAAATGACGATTTTGAAAGTGAAGTAACGCTTATAAGTAATGTTCATCACAGGAATCTGGTTCGGCTTCTTGGTTGTTGCAGTAAAAACCAAGACAGAATACTTGTCTATGAATTCATGGCAAATAACAGCCTTGACAAATTCTTATTTGGTAACTAATATGTCAATTTCCAACAGAAAAATTGTGTAAAGTTTCCTTCTCCAGCTTGTCCTTTTCACCTCTAATGTTTTGAGCATGTAAACTTGGGAAACAGGTAAAAGAAAAGGTTCTCTCAGCTGGAAACAACGCTATGATATAATTTTGGGCATGGCAAGGGGATTGACCTATCTACATGAGGAATTTCATGTTTCTATCATACATAGAGATATTAAGAGTGCTAATATCCTCTTGGATGAAGAACTTCAGCCCAAAATTTCTGATTTTGGTTTGGTGAAGCTCCTACCTGGGGACCAATCTCATCTTAGCACAAAATTTGCAGGAACAATGTAAGTCCAAAAAGAAAAAACAATTTCAGCTTGAAAAGTTTAAAGGGTAAAATGCACTGCCCCCACATAATGCATATTGTTTTCACGATTTCTTAAAATTATATGTGGCTTAAATGTTATGCATTTGTTAGGGGATACACAGCCCCTGAGTATGCACTCCATGGTCAATTATCAGAAAAGGCTGATACATACAGCTACGGAATTGTGGTCCTAGAAATCATAAGTGGTCAAAAGTGTACTGATGTTAAGATTGTTGATGATGACGCTGAAGATGAATACCTTCTTCGACGAGTAAGGAGTTTCCTATAAATATGTATGAAAAATTCCTTTGTTTTTCTTGTGACAACTTACTAGATCATGACCCTTGTTTTTTACTGTAACAGGCATGGAAATTGAATGAGAGAGGCATGCACTTGGAGTTGGTGGACAAAAGCTTAGACCCTAATAGCTATGATGCAGAAGAAGTGAAGAAAGTCTTAGACATTGCTTTGTTATGTACTCAACCATCGGCTGCAATGAGACCAACCATGTCTGAAGTAGTAGCTCTACTCAGCAGCAATGACTTACTTGAGCATATGAGACCTACAATGCCTCTCTTTATTGAATCGAAGTTAAGACCCCACAGAGATATCTTTGCCTCAACTGGTTCCTCTACATCTAATGGTACTGCCTCTGATTCTATAGTACCTGCTGGATGATTAATCATATGATGCAAATGTTAGAGGGTCAGAATGATGTTGTAAAACATGCAGAATAAATAATCTGAGTTAGTTGAAATGGTTAGCTGTTGGAAAATTAAGCTAGATGGCACTCCAGCAGTGTTAGATTTTTGTGTAAACACCCATTTATCAGTTGCATGTTATCTGATCTCGTTCTTCAAAATAGTACACAACCAAAATTCTTCTTGCTGTCATTTCCTTAACCATAATCAAAATTGTTCAAATGGAATAACTGGCCATAGTTTGGAATAGATTGATTGCAGCGCTGTCTTTTGCAAGTAACATCAAAATAAACACCGGAACAGAGAGTAGATATATAAAATGCTTGAGGCCTCCCTAGTCTATTTTGTTAAGGGTTTAGGCAACGATTATTATTTTGGTGATAAAGAAAAAAAAAAAGTCCACAAGGCTTTTCTTAAGATGAGCCTAACCTATTCTGTTAAATGCAATTATATCAAGTCTTGATCTAGTGTTTAATAGCTAATACACCATTCTTTATTTCACACGCCAACTAAAAAATGTTTTTCTTTTAAGTTAAAAACTTGTGGCTCTTACTATTTGAAAATCGTTGCCTGTATTACTACAACGAGTCACGTTTTTTCAGTCAATGATTTTAGGTAGTACATTTTGTCTTTTCTTTTACACAATAATATTTTAATTATTATATTCAAATTTAAATTATAATTATATGGATTGTAAGTGAAATTAGATAATTTTAAGCAAATATTTCTATAAATGTGAATTTTTTAGATAAAGTGAAAAGATTTGATAGAAAATTTGTGAATAGTGTGATAAAAGTGATAAATATTTTAATTTTTTTTAATTGATAAAATTGTAAGATTTTATTTTTATTATTATTTTATAAGTTTATTATTAATATATTTTTTTAATATTTGGTTATTATTATTTTATATGAATAAGACCCAATTATTCACGGGTGAGATGGATAACAATTTATTCATGCCACATCTTCGTAAAAATTTATTCATAATATTTTTTTTATTCTAAATTATTCTTAGCAGTTTTTTCAATTTGAGTTTCATACTAATTTTTTGTAAGAGCTTTTTTCACGCAAGTTTATTCATATCAATTTTTTCATTAAAGTAATAATACAAAAATTATTCATGCCTTGATAGTATTCTTCTTCCAATATGTTATCAATTATTTAAAAAGAAATTGAGAAATTGACAAAGGACGATATTTCAACTGTTCTTTCAAATTGAAATATTTCATAAAATATATTCTCTTGGTATAGCATTTATAATGTCTCTATGCATCATTTATACCGACTAAAAATTGTTTTATTTCTTTTTTTCAAAAGTGATGAATTTATCCTAAAAGAAATATTATGATCATTCACATCTCATAAATATCTAATATAAGAATTTTATTCAAATATCATGACATATTTTCTTATTCAATCTATGATCGACTTGAAATTTGTATAAATAGAAAGATAAAAGTCTAAATTACAAGGAAATAACTCATTAGACACAACTTTATCATTGATATTTTTATACGCTAAATTTTATATATTAAATTATAAAAACTATGATAAAATAGAAATGATAAAAAGATAGGATTAAAAATAAAAAATTGAATTAATACTACTTAATTATAAGTCCTTCTTTCAAATAATAAATGTCTGAACAACTTTTAATGATGGTTAAAATGTACCTAGGACACACTTTAAAAGAACCATTTATTTATTTATTTATTTTAAAAATCAACTCATTTTAAAATATTTTTTAAGGATATATAAAGTATAATTTTTCAATTTATTATTTAAATTAAATTGGCTTAATATAATCTATTTTTATAAAAGATCAACTTTATTGATTAACAAAAGAATTCCAACTTTAGGTACCAGTCAAGTTGTGCAGGATGGCTAATAAAAAGTATTAATTAAATATGAGTAAGTTACTATTTTGGTATATGAAAATTTGTAATATTATTACATTAACTTTTGAAAAACAACTCTGAATTTTAGTTGCTTTTGTTTAAAAGTCTCTAAATTCAATTGCTCATTTTACATGTATTTCTAAACATATTTATTATTATTATTATTATTATTATTATTATTATTATTATTATTATTATTATTATTGCTTAAACTAAATATTATTAATTTCAAAGTATTAAATATAATTGACGTTTTAGATATTTATTTGAAAATTTTAAACTTCAGAGACTAATGACCCTGTTTAAAAACTAAAATGATAATTTATTTAAAAGAAAAAAAGTGTTAGCGAGTTCTAATATTAGATATTAAATAATGGAGTTGAAATATATTCAAATTCATGCTGGTGGTGCTACAATTGATGGGTAGTTTTATACATAAAGATTATTTAGTCACATGCAAAGGTTGCTTTAATTGGCATGTTATCAGCATTTATTACGCCTCAAAGGTAGCTGTTAAAGAATGCTTAGTCTAAATTGGAAGTTTCAAACCACACTTCATACTCTAAACTATTGTAGATATCAGATTCATACTTCATTTAACAAGTTTTATTTATCAGCATAAACACTGAATTGAGAGGCTTTATTAGAATTAAATTTTAATTTAGGGTTTAAGATTTAAAAGTGTAGAGAATGTAATATCTTTCTTAACTAACAGAGTTTAAAAGTTTGGAATGTTTTCTCGTCTTTACTTATGGCCGCTTTCAAGAATACCTCTATTATGTCGTGGTAGATCTTGTCGTACGTTTATATGTACAATTATTAATTATTTTACGCCCTATATTTATAGAGAAGCTCATAAATGAGTTAACCTGGAACTGAAATCTGAGATAGATTTCATTTTGTGTAATAAATTTTCTATTGGTTTTCTAAGATTTTTTAGGAAGCAGTTTAAAATAATAACTTTTCTTTCGAATATTTAAAATAGTTATTCTTTAGATTATCTTATATATAACTCTTCTTATTAATAAAATATTTAAAATAGTTTTTCTTTCTACTTCTGTCCATAACGTGGCTTAATTGCATAGCAGATTATCATATATATCATTGACTTTGCATTATACTGTATATTAAAGAATTCTTATCACTGGTATTTCTTTCTTTGTAATTTAAACATTTTTTTATTTATCCTGCTTTACTATCTGACTATGTATAAGAGTTGAGATACCACAAGTGTTTCATGAATATAAGAATAAATATTCTTTTCTTGAGAAAAAAAATCATATTATAATATAAAATACAGTTCTAATATTTTTTTTAACAGTTAAGAATTGATATTAATGTTAATAAAAATATTTAAGAGGTGCTTCAATCTTTTTAAAAAGAAAAATAAACTCCACCCCTATATATCACATTCACTGCCACAGATTCTGCTTGGGTGGCTTGTGAACAAAGTATATCATAACTTATTTAAATTAAATTTAACACATCTCATGTTATCCTAGATTTGTGATACATGAGTGATCCATATTATTAGAAATATTTAATTAGTTTATAATAATTCAAATCGTAAACATGCTTAGCCGCCTATTTTTATTGTTTCTTTGTTGGATTTCCAAATAATTAGTCACTGTATAGTTGTTATGTCCAGACAACAAAAGTGATCAAGTATTAAATATTGTTTTCGTTCATATATTTTTGTTTAATCAAAATTAAACAGTTAATCATTGTGTTGCCTTGAAGCTAAGGCAAAATTTACTACTTAAACCAATATAATTATGCATGCAGCCTATAGCAGAGCCAGTTCTACAGAGGAGGGTCTGTATGCTGTTGAAGGAACACAAATCATCTTTAGAATATACTGGAATATTGTATCTGGAATGTTGGTGTTTTGAAAGGACTTTCTAAAAACTTTATTATGGAACTAGAGAACTTTTTTATTTTATCAGAAAAAAATTAGTTAAATGGAAGGAAGTATTTTAGAGATATTTTAATTCTTATAAAAAAAATGTTCCCACTGTTATTTAGAACCCTTCAAAAGACAAAATCTTACCTAAAATAGAGATTAACCAAAATCTGCTTTTACTCATCCAACTTATTTTTAATGAGGTTTTGCTCTAAAAATTTATATACAAAATTTTTTATATCAAAGATCTCACATTAAATAAAAATGATAATTAAAGATGAATTTTTTTAACATCCATGAATAAATAAAATAAAATAAATATTTTAAGTGTACTCCAATCCTATATATTAAAAATGAAGCAAGTGCAAACTTTACGATGGACATCAGTTTTAGAGTTAGGTTTAAAATTTTGTTTGAATACTTAAATAGATTCTCTTGTACAAGCAAAGAACATCATGAATATATGATATAGGGTGAACGAATTATCTAAAAACAATTAAGTCTTTTATTTTAAGTCACTTCTATCTTGTACGGATAAGGAAAAGTTAAAATTTCAAAAATAAATTATAAAACTTATTAGGTGTATATATTTTTGTAAAAGAATTGAAGTATCTCAGATTCTAATTTTAATATATAATATATTTTTTTTTGGTAAAAAAAAGTAAAATATAATACAATTTGTCTGGCGGCTACCAAAACATTAATATCATGCAATCAATTCTAACATTTCATTACTGATATATAAAATAACAAATTCATTTAATATATACTCTTACATAGTCATCTTATTTTCAAAAACAGTCATCTACAGTAATAACAATATTTACAATTATTGTATTTTTAAAGACAAATCATGTTTTTTTTTCCTTTCTATGTAATGGGATAATTTTAGTGGATTATGGATTTTAATGCAATTCTTGCAAATTTTTTTCTGAAAGAAATTAAGATTAATATAATATTTTTCAAAATATCCTTATCCAATTTCTTAAATTTTTATAATTCAAATAAAAGTTAAACATAATTTAATATTTTTTAATTTTTGTAAAATAACTTTAAACTATAAATGTAAATTAATATAATGTGTATACAAAATTATCAATAGATTATTAAATGGGAAATTTTGTCATCAATGTTATCAAAATATCTTTTTATGCAATCATTTATTAAATGTGAAGTTGATACTAGTTTGAATAGCCTTTACTTTGGAGAGCAGAGAAACAGTTAAAAATAGACGCCAGACATTTTTCTTAATTTGTTAAATAAAAATAATACTACACTTAAAATTATTTACAATAAAATACATGCCTTATTCCTAATACGAATAATACATTACATTAGAACAAAATTTACTACCTTATAATTTAAAAGAATAATAAATAAGTTAATGATTTGAATATAACTGTCATTGCAAAATTGAGATATAATTTTTTTAATATAAAATTTTAGTCTAAATAATTTAAATTAATATTGAATATTTGAACATAAATGCATAAGATATAAAAAAAATGTGACCTTAGATAATTGAAGGTTTAGCCTCTCATTTTCTCCAACCTCAAGAAAATAGGAGAAATGCAAGAAAGAAATGTGTTTTTTTTTTTACACAAGAAAGAAATGTTAAATTGTATATTTAAATTAATCCTACTGCGATCAATCAAATGGAATAAATTTAAAAACTCAAATTGCAAAAAATAAATAAATTTATAAATTAAATTCAATTAAATTTAAATCCAATTTGAAGTTGTAGAACTACCTAAACTTATTAGTACAAATGGTTCAGTCTTAAATTTCTTAACCAAGGAGTTTGGGGCTTGATCCCCAGCTTAAGAATGAGGTTGGAACTTAAGATGTTTATTCTTTTTTCCAAAATCTGATATATATTTAACTTATCCATTATCTTGAAAAAAACAAAATGCTGGTTCAACCATTTATAATGGAGCATTGACTTTGTATCGTATATACATATATCATCTATTTTTAAACAAAATATCACAACTTATCACCACTACTGGCGGCCCGCTAAGAATTAATTATGTTGCTTTCATAAAAAGCATCCTAATTAAACATACATTTTTTCTGTCACACGTAACACACATTTATATATAAAAATAAATAAGTGATTTCTGAATTTGGATCACACACTTCATATATTACATTAGGCTTAATTAAGGTTGAAGTATCTCATATATTTCAATGTTTTTGATTAGATTTCTGATAAAAAATTCATTCTAAAATATTTTCTATTTTTCTTTAAGTAGTCTGTTATTTGATTTTGATATGCTCATTATTTACACGCTTTATCTCCAATTTATTGATCAATCTATTTATTTCATCTTCATTTTTTGTTAATTTGTCCTCAATATCGGTTGCTGAATAAAAAGAAAAAGAGTTAATGGATGAATTGAAAGAAATTAAAGAGAATTGATAAGTGATTTAAAAATGGAAAGGAAAAATAATAGTCACATCAATAATATTAAAATTTATGAGATACTTAAAATTTAATCAAATCTATAAATAACAATTAACAAAAGAAATGCATATATTGTTATGATGAAAATATTTTAAAAAATACCACTCGTGCTGCATACTTTAAAGAAATCTAAGTCAATATTGGTTGCATAGCTTTTGAGTTCTTATAAATTTCTGGTATTGTATTGGATTCATTGTTATGAATAGAATTAAATATCTATAGATGGAAACATCTTACATTTGTTTTTTCCTTTGGCTTTCCTTCTAAATGCTGGAACATACTTCAGTAGCTATAAGATGATTAATACAATAATGTTAAAAGGCAATGTCATAAACAGATCAGCATAAAAAGGAAAAAGACTTTCAATCGGTATGCCATTATTAAATAGCTTATTTCTTAAACCTAGTAATTTTTTTACTTAGCAAAGGAGTTTAGAAGTCAATTAATTCTTAAACAGCCGCCTATTTTTATTGATATTTTGGAGATCCAACTAAATTATTAAAGTTTAAAAATGTTACTTGCTATACTACTCAGCGTACAAAATGTTAATGCAAAAACCACTGCCGAGATGGCTACGTTGGTAGCTCCATAACAACCTTACTCAGTAATCTACAATTAATATTAGAACCTAATTATGATTAATAAATATTTCATAATCTATTATTGATAAACTATGATTGAAAAAGTACTTAGGTCTATTTGTACCTACTTTTATTTGTCCGTATAGGTACGATTACCACAATAAATATAAATAAGTTAATACTTATAAGATAAATATAATAAATTTTATATACCCTGTTATAATTGTTAAGTGAATTAAGTATCGGAGTTTAGTCACATATATTCTTCCTTAAATCGAGATCCTAGAGTCAAAAATATCGAGAACCTAGAGTCCAAAATTAAAGACGAAGAATTTAAAGTCAAGACTAAAGATCTAAAACCAAAGACATATTGATAAACCTAAAGAATTATTCACAGTTTATATTAATTAACTCAGATGAAAGTTGTTCATGTTGGCTTATCTTTCATTTTAAAACTAATTTAATGTTTTTTTGTTTTATAAAATCATCGTGATATTTGATATTCAATAAATTTTTACAGTGAAAAAAATGATATATATATATATATATATATATATATATATATATGAAAGAAAAAATAAATCTAATTTAATTAAGAGTATGGAAACATATACATTTCACAATATACTAATTACATTCCAACCATTACTATATCTCGGTTATTTTATTTTTCTTTTGTTATCAACATATATAACATATTTTATATATTCGAATTTCGTGCTACAACCCCTATATAAACAAAAAATATATCCACACGATGCAAACACTTGGGCTGCTTCTTCTCCGGTCATTACCCCTCCAGTTCAGCATACAAACACTATTGGATTCCATCTGTAACAAGTGCAAATCATATCTGATTCTTCTATTTGTTTATTTTTCTGAGTTTCCATTATCATGAACGTGTCCATGTATGCCTTTTCTATAAACAGTTAATTGATTAAAATATATTTATTTAAAAATAAAGTGACATAAAAATGGTGCAAACATATTTTACGTACAAATACAATTACTAGAAAAGCGTGTAGTTCTAAGCATAACAGGATAATCATTTCCATAACACTGAAGTAAACGCCATACTTTCTAAGCATCATTATGAGCATTGACTTAGCTTAATTATCACAATCATTGTTCATTAATTGGTCCAGCCAATACCCTACAAAAAAAATTCAGACATCAGCATTTAGCAACAAAGAATTTATAGCAGACTTCATCCTCCTATAAAGCTACCAAAAACACTCCCCTTGTTAATTCAACATACTTTCTCTTTCTTCTCCATGTATAAGAAAAATCACAGTTCCTAATACAAACCAATGCATTATCTCTCAAACACAATACAAGCTCAAAGCGTGATGCTGCAACTTAAGGTAGTGGCCTTGATCTTGATATGGTGGAGCAGTAATGCTGTGGCAGCCCCAGATGCACATTTAGTAAACATAGGGTGCAGCACGTTCAATGCTTCGGATTTGCGTAGCTTCTTTGCGAATATCAATGAATCGTTTTCAGACATGAGAGAAGATATTAGAAATCAAAGCAAGCACTTTGGCACAATACGGAAAGCCAGAGGAGAGGTCCTCACATACGCTATGTTTCAGTGCAGAAACTATCTCTCCAAAAATGACTGTCTTTCTTGCTTCAACACTGCCACCACCCAGATCCGCAACTGCTCCGGTGGCAACGGTGCCAGAGTCATCTACGATGGCTGCTTCCTCAGGTATACTTTTTCTATTATAGAAATTAACAAAGTCACTATTACTGTAAACCCTAAACTATTTAGCTGGAACACAATCTTATAAAACCAGTTTATAAGACTATTCAAGTCATGCATGTCTGTTAGTGGGTAATTTGATAGATGGAATAATCTTGATAAACTCATTATTTTAAAAAATAAAATTTAAATCTATCTCAACTTTATTATATAGTATTGAAAGGTGTTATATATCTCATTTCATCTTTTTTACAAGTTTCGCTTCATAATAATTCTGACATCAGAATATGATCAAGCAGAAATATGCTACATCTTCCATCATGTACCATACTGAGTAGTTTTTGTTCTATACTGTTCAATATATTCACATGAAGTGGCTATTAAGAATTTTGAGCTAGTTTAATATTTATTTGATTTTGATTTTGATATTGGATGTTCTCAAATGTGAGAGATATGTAGGTATGAGAGCAACAGGTTCTACGATCAGACCAATGAAATTGGCAGTGGGGTATCATGTGGGAACATAAGTTCAACTGTCCCTGATTTTAAAGTAGCTGGAGAACAAGCACTAATAGACCTCCAAACAGCAACACCCAAAACTACAGATTTTTATGCAGCTACTAAGACACTGGTAGCTGGTGGTGGTGCAGTTTATGCTGTTGCACAGTGTGTTGAAACTGCCACTGAGGTTAATTGTCAGAATTGCATGCAAGTTGGATTCAACAACTTACAAAGTTGTCTTCCTAACACAGAGGGTAGAGCATATGATGCTGGCTGTTATATGAGATACTCCACCACACCCTTCTTTGCTGATAATCAGGCCATTGATATTGCACCCTATTTGAAAAAAGGTAGAATTACAGCAATTCCCTTTAATCATGAAAAACGGTTGGTTGAAATATTTTTATAGTTTTTAAAACAGTTTTCTATTTTAATGATAAAATAATATGAAACTTTTTTTTATAGTTCGAACATTCACTAATTACACCATACAGTTTTAGTTCATTTGCTAACCAAACATTTTACATTTAATATAGAAAGGCTGGCATGATCGTGTAGTGTCATGCATGTGCTGATGTGAGAGTTAAGTTATATTCTAACTTCCATTAGATATTGAAGTTGAGTTCGCAAATACTTCAAAATTACACAGTTAAAATAATAATAAGAAACAGATTCTAAAATAAATAGAAGAGAAAATTTGTAAAATTAAAATAGTACAAAAAATATAACTGCAATTAACTCTATTTTTAAAATCATCCATAATTCTCATAAGGTAATATAGATAAGGCATCTTATTATAATTTTTTACTTTATAAAATTAAACTAGAAAACATAAAATTACAAGATCAAAATTAATTTATCATATCTGTAGGAAATTATGAATAATTAAATATAAAAATATCAATTATATACTTTTATTTTATATATGTTACTTGTAAAGATTTTAGACCATTTTATTGATTCTTTTCATTTATAGAATAATTTTAAAAATAAGAATAAAATGAAAAATTTGTCTACAATTTTTGTATGCCAACCTCTACAGACCTCATTTGGAACATGATGTCAATTTCATTGCATTGCAGGAAATTCAAAGAAGAAATGGATCATAATAGGTGTTGTAGGAGGAGTTGTTCTTCTCCTTCTGTTGTTTGCCTGGAGAATATCAAGAAAAAGAAACAAGGTTCACAGAGGTAATTAAGTAAATGATGAAAGCATTCAATGAACTCCACAATTAAAATTTCTTTATTTTGTTTCCTAATAACTTATTTTCTTCATGCTCTTAATTGGCAGGTGACATATTGGGAGCAACTGAGTTGAAAGGTCCAGTTAACTACAAGTATAATGACTTGAAAGCTGCAACCAAAAATTTCAGTGCTGAAAACAAACTTGGAGAAGGAGGTTTTGGTGATGTATACAAGGTAAATTTATGTTGTATTTTTCAAAACAAAAATATCCCAGCTGAGATATATCTAAAACCAGAAGAGAAAACACTTTCCCTTATTTTCAACAGGGTACTCTGAAAAATGGAAAAATTGTTGCCGTAAAAAAACTAGTTTTGGGGAAATCAAGCAACATGGAGGATAATTTTGAAGGGGAAGTGAAGCTTATAAGTAATGTTCATCACCGAAATCTCGTTAGGCTTCTTGGTTGCTGCAGCAAAGGCCAAGAAAGAATCTTAGTTTATGAGTACATGGCAAATAAAAGTCTTGACAAATTCTTATTCGGTACAAAAACTCATCTCAACCTCTCAGAAATTCTATTTTTTTTTTTTTTCATTTACATACTTATCAAACTTTCCTCTCTTTTCAACAATCTTACTTGTGAAACAAACAGGTAACAAAAAGGGTTCCCTCAATTGGAAACAACGCTCTGATATAGTTTTAGGCACAGCAAGAGGACTGGCATATCTGCATGAGGAGTTCCACGTGTCCATCATACATAGAGATATCAAAAGTGCTAATATCCTTCTAGATGATGTTTTTCAGCCCAAAATTGCTGATTTTGGGTTGGCAAGGCTTCTCCCAGAAGACCGTTCTCATCTTAGCACAAAATTTGCAGGAACTTTGTAAGTAAAAAATATTGCATTCACGTGACATTTGTTGGCATGAAGTGGTAGCAGAAGAGACAAACTAAAATCTTGTTGAAAAAATGTACATGCTACGTGTGAATATTCTTTTATTTTATGGACTATATATTATACACTTGCAGGGGATACACAGCACCTGAGTATGCAATGCATGGTCAATTATCAGAGAAGGCTGATACCTACAGTTATGGTATTGTAGTCCTAGAAATCGTAAGTGGTCAAAAGAGTACCGATGTGAAGGATGATGAGGATGGCGAATACCTTCTTCGACGAGTAAGCATGTTCCTATATACAACTACGAATTCTTGGTTTTTTCATTATATTTGACCTAATGATTATGAACCCTTTGGTTTTCACATAACAGGCATGGAAACTGCATGAGAGAGGCTTGTACTTGGATCTGGTAGACAAGGCAATAGACCCTAATGAATATGACGTAGAAGAAGTGAAGAAAATCATAGAAATTGCTTTGTTATGCACTCAGGCATCAGCTTCAACGAGGCCAACGATGTCTGAAGTAGTAATGCTGCTCAAAAGCAAGAGCTTAGTGCAGCACCTGCAACCAAGTATGCCTGTGTTTGTTGAAACAAATCTGATCCCTCGGGAAGGCAACTCTACTAGTTCATCTAATGCTACTGCCTCCATTTCTATTCCGTCAGCTCGATAAGGTCTTCATGACCTTAACCAATAAAGTGCATGTTAAGATACATATTGTTTAGCATTCTAAGTGTTGTGACATATTTTCTAGTTTATAGTTTCAAAGCATTCAAGTGTAGTTGCAATTTCACATCCCGAGTTATATGTAAAATAAAAAAAAAAAATGCATGAAATTTGGTTATACTTAATTTCCACTTAATTAATCAAATAGCTTGAAATCAAGCACAGTGCGAAATTCACAATCCCTCTGTCTTCTTTCCTGTATCAATTTATATGCAATCTCTCCTTTTGCTAATAAAACCATACATAAAAAATATTAGCCATAAGCTCATCCCAGGTAAAAAACATGCATACGTATTTCTGATCATACAAAAACTTCCGCAAATTTAATTTTCAACAGTTGAAATAAACCCTAGAAACAGTACGTTATCGCCATCTTTTAATAACAGCTGGTATTTTGTCAAAAGAATAACAAAGTTGTGTTGTCTATTCAAAACAGTCAGTAAAAATTCAACTAAGTTTGCATTCCATGTGCATATATAGGCCGCTCAAAACCGCATCAAATGACATTTGTGGTTGATAATGTAAAAAATACTTAAAAAACAAGTAATCATCTATGTTGATTGTCCATGGTGTAACGCTTTTTGTTTGTTTTTTTTTTTTCATTTTTGAAATTCATTCCTTTAACAAATTTGTTTAAATTAAATCTTGTAATTATCTTTCTAACATGTTGTAAATTTCTTTCTTTAATATATATATATATA
>Ga0209700_102998_pt1 | contig 33185 bp, 14 predicted proteins | sample SiratroredBW_FD_187528 | JGI IMG/M metagenome (GOLD analysis project Ga0209700, IMG submission 187528) | Root nodule microbial communities of legume samples collected from California, USA - Siratro red BW (SPAdes) (version 2) | ecosystem: Host-associated > Plants > Roots > Nodule | place: USA...
CTTTTGGGAATAAAAATGAAAAAAAAAAAAAAAAGGAGTATGTTTGTTATGTACCAATCATGATGTCAATATCAAAGTTGATTACATTGTAGTTTGACAATCCGTTCTTTAATGTTATTGGTTTTTTTTCTGATATGTGTAATCACATTATAGACTAGCAAAAAAACACCCATATATTCCTTTGTTAGCTTACTTAACTCCCATTGAATTTCTTTACCCAGACATTCATTTCCCCACTAATTACCCATCTACTTATAATTGTCTTCAGGAACTTTCTATGGAGGGGTTGGGATTAACTACTGTCCCATCAGAAGTGTGGGAATCAGGGGAGGTCATAAAACTTGATCTTTCAAGAAACTCCATCCAGGAGTTGCCAGTTCAACTTTCTTCTTGTGTTTTACTCCAGGTTAAACCTTATCTTCTGGTTTTCATAATGATTGTAATTTTTTCAATCATATTCTTGTTTTTTTTTTATATATTTTTTCTGTGTTCCGTAATTTATTGTTCAAATATTTCTTTGTAATTATGCCACTTTTTGTGCTTGCACTAATAATATACAACAACGAATAATGATCCTTAACATTCCACTAAATTGGAAGGAAAATGGTTTTCCCAGTTACCTTCATTTTCTTTGTATAAAGTTAAAAAATTTTCATATGCTAAACCCTTTTCTTTCTGTTGAGTGATTATTTCATGAAGATTCAGGCCCAAAGCAATTTATGGATATATTAATGATAATTTGTTTCAATATTTTAATATAGTTTGTTGGTTGATAGATGTTTGAGCATTAGGAAGATTTCTTAGGTATTCTGATCATAAATAGACCTGCTACAGTTTGAAAATGCTGTATTAATTCATATGTACATTGTACACTTTCCAGACATTGATTTTATCTAAGAATCAAATTATAGAGTGGCCAAGTTCAATTCTTAAATCACTTTCAAGCCTTTCATGTTTGAAGATGGACAACAATTCCCTCAGACAGGTAACAACTTATGATCCCGAGAGCTTCTCTCTGCTCTTTTTCTTATAAAATGAATGGTAGTATCAACATGTATAAATACCGTTGCTGGACACAATACTTTATGAATAGTTAATATGGGTTTTCCTGTAAAAACCATAGAAATGATATGTTTTATCTCTCGTCCATGGTCCTTGCTTTCTGTACATTTTATAGTAATCTTAGCATAAATAAAAAGGTCAATGTATGTTTTAATTCCTGCATAGTTATATCATTGACGAGTTGAGTCTTTATTTTCTTTCTTATTACTAACAACGGTACTATTTAAGTTCGAATAACGTTAGTAACAGTTCTGAAGGCAATCAATGGCCAAAATGGTTAGTAGTTAGTATTTCTCAAAATTTCATGTGATTAGATTTTTAGGCATGTACTCTGCTGCATGTTATGAAATATTTCCATATATTATTTCCTCTCAGGATCTGTCAGTGACTATAGTGACAGAAATCCTAATAGTTGTGAAATTTCTACGTTCACACGCTTTATTATCTGCCACAAATATAAATCAGATGATGGTGTGAATGACCTTTCTGTCATTTGAACAATAGATTCCTTCAGATGGCTTTGAAGTGGTGCCTAAGCTTCAGATCCTGGATTTAAGCGGTAATGCAGCTTCATTACTAGATGGTCCTGCATTTTCCAGTTTGCCTTACCTGCAAGAGCTTTACCTAAGGTTGGTTATGGCGAGTGTGAGAAGACAGCTTCACACACATACACAGATTTTTAATTTTCATATTCCTTTATCTTCTTAGGAGCCTGTGCTTAACTTTCACATCACAAAACTAACAGAAGAATGAGGCTCAGTGAAGTCCCATCTGATATAGTGGGGCTGCATCAGCTACGGATCCTTGACCTGAGTCAGAATTCCCTTCAATCAATTCCAGTGGTAACATTTTTTCTGTGACTCGAAAACAGGGATTAAGCTTGTGTAACTTTATTTTTTATTTATATACCGTGAAAATTTATGATAATATCCTTGAACTTGATATTGTTTAGATAATGACAGTGGCTTAGGGTCCAGCTGTTTGTATGTATGACTATTGAATTCAAATCTTATAGATAATGTACTTTCACAGTAACAAGTTCATAAAATTGAACTTTTGCCTACCATAGACTTATGATTGAAGAGAAATTTCATATTTCAATATTTCAATATGTTGAATATACTTTCTTAAATTATTACTGATCGGAAAGCTGAATTTCAAGTATAATTTTACCTCTAAAGCTTTAGTCATGTAGATGCACGCACACATGGAAACTTAGCTCCTATAACTTGTCTTGTCCAGTATACTGCGAACTATTTAACTTATTTTTTCTATTACCTCTTTTTGCCTTTGCTTACATATGAACTTGTTTTCAGGGGTTAAAGAATCTCACTTCTCTCGAGGAGCTTGACCTATCTGATAACAACATCTCAGTTCTTCCGCCTGAGCTGGTGAGAAATATATACAGTCCCTCTCTCAAAAGGGGAGAGTGAGTGTTAATTTTGTTGATCTAACTGACAAAAGTCCCAACAGATACGTATAAGCAATTATTCAAGTAGAATCTAAACAATATAGCTTAAGGAAAAAATAATTAACATAATAAAAATATGTACATAATCAGTTTAAAAAGAAGTTTAATATTAAGAAAAAAAGTTAGAAAATAGAAATGACACTTGATAGTGGATGGATTCTAACTTAAAATAAACGGGTGGTTTCATTTCTTTACTGTGACTTTATTTTTCATTCAAATGTATTCCGATAAATAGTGGGTGATATAACAAGTCTCAATGTTGGGCATATAGAAGGATCAAACAGGAAATTTTGATTGAATTTATTTTGACTCAGTCTCCATGAGGTCATTATCATCTGCATCCTTGCTATAACACTGATTCATTGCATTAATTTTAGAAATTTATTTGATTAGGGTTTGCTGGAACCAAGCCTACAGGCGTTGAGACTTGATGGGAATCCTCTCAGAAGGTAACCTCCCCCTGCCCCGACTTTTCCATGTGCTTTCTCAAAATGGAGAACTATTATTTTGGCAAAATTGTGGGTTTTGCAAGTATAGTTGTTGTTTGCCTCTCTGCTATATTTATGCTTTAGGTTTAGCAATTTTTCAAATGTGGAAAGATAAATTCTAAAGATCATTCCCCCATTCTTCTGCCTTCTTCATAATGAACATGGTGTCCTTGATTGAAGTGGATGGTACTTTGACGCTTCTGTGACTCACCAATTTCACTATGTTTACACATGTTTAGTATTAGCGAAATTACATGATTATCCCCATATTCAGCACTTTCTCAAATCAACCTATAAATTGTGTCACTAAATCCACATGAATTTTGGATTGGAGCGAAGAATATTAAATTTTGTCAACTTCCCTTAATTTAACTAGAGTTTTAGACATATAGTAATTGAGCAAGTGTTAAAGTGCAGAGGATATAGTGTAATTACCCTTACTATTAGGTACGGTTTTACTTAACCAACTGGACTGCAAAAGTAAAACTCTATGCAGCTTAAGTTCCTAACAAAGCAGAAATAAAATATAAAGTTCAGCTAGATCTCAACATATGGGAAAGCTGGGTGTCCAAAATGAACTGATAATTGATAACCATAATTGGTGAAAATTTTGATGTTTCTTCACTTGTTTCAGCATTCGAAGGACGGTCTTGTCTAAAGGAACTAAAGCTGTTCTGAACTATTTGAAGGACAAATTGCCAGAGTAGTTTTATTTCTCTTTCCTCCTTTGAAAGTGTTATGTTTAACATGAACAACAATAATTTAAAGTGTTCAATTTTTTTTCCTGGTGTCACACTCCTCCGGGGAGACGTTGATACAGTAATTTGTTTTTGTTATCGGTCTGTGTCAGTGCTTCATTTTGTTCCGTTCTTGTCCGATGTTGTACCTCTGCTTTTGTGTGCTATTTCATGTATGTAACTTATTCTTAATTTGAATGGTTGATGTTACAAAGAAATTTGCATGGCTTGATCTTTAATTTATTTTCTGATTTTGATTTTCAATTTTTTGTAAAAAAATCCATGATTTTGGCTTGATCTTTAATTTTTACTCATTTTATTCTATTTTGATCTTTTAGAATGCTAGATCTAACATTTATTTAAGTTATCATTGGGAAATGATTTATTTGAAATGTAAATAATTAAATAAATAAATGTATAAAATTGAGGATTAAATTAAAATTGCAGATTTTTTAAGATCTGACAACTAATATTGTCGGTAAAAAATAGAAAAAAATGGAAAATAAGAAATTGAAAAGAATATGAATTATAATTTAGTTTATTTTAATAATTTAGTGCTTATTTGATTTAGTGATAAAAGGAGAAATGGATTAAAAAACATGAAAGAAAAATTATATTTGACAGGCGAGTCTAAAGGGAAATGATATATACGAAAGTTCAAGGAGTCAACAAAATGTTGAGTGGTTAAAAATAAAATTTGTAAGAGATTAAAAGTAAAATTTATCAGAAAAATAACTACATATGTTAAATTTATAATCCCTTTGATAATCATCCTCGGTTGAAGAACTAAAAATATATTTTGACACAACATAAGCTAAAAATGAAGAAAACATATGGAGAGTACTTTTTGAAATAATTCCCTGAAATACCCTTTATTATAATGTTGACCAATATATAACTAAATATTATAATAGTTTAACGGCATAACCCACTCATAACGCCTAACAGATGTCATAAGTGTTAATTTTGAGTACTTCTACACATGAAAAAGATTTAGTATTTTGGATTTAAGTGTTATTTAAAATAATAATTACTCTTAATTTTAGAGTTTTTTAATCTAAATTTATGTTTTGAGTCTTGAGTTAAAGGAAATTATTTAATCTCAATTACTGTAAAATTTCAAGTATAAAAGAATGAAGAAAATAATAGATTGGAAGATTCATGAAGAAAAGAAATAAAAAATTTAAAATAAAAAAAGTCCAAGAGAAAAGTCACTTAACCTAGGCCCAAAATCAAGTTTAAAAGGAGATTTTTAGGATTTTGTGAAGCATTTACATATGGAGTAACGAGACCGTCAAGAACAAGAGCTATTTAGGATTCTTTGTCTTCTTTGCAATCTTTCTTTCCTCAGAGTGTAATGGCTACCATGAGTAGCTAAATTCTTCATCTTTGGAATTGAATGTAATCTTTTGAACTCATTTGTATTTTGGTGATTTTAAATATAATATTGAGTTTTTACTCCATTGGTATTTTCATCTTGCACTTAATGCTAAATTTTATCTTATCAATAGAGTCTTGTTCTTGATTCTTGAATTTAACTGGAAAGTACTTTTGAGTTTCTGAATTAGATGAAAATACTCAATATATTGGAATACTAGGGATAGGTTTTGGTGATTTTAAATATAATATTGAGTTTCTATTCTATTGTTATTTTCATCTTGCACTTAATGCTAGATTTTATCTGATCAATAGAGTCTTAATCTTGATTCTTGACTTAAATGTTAGATTTTATCTGATTAATAGAGTCTTGATCTTGATTCTTGAATTTAACTAGGAAATACTTTTGAGTTTCTGAATTAGATGAAAATACTCAATATATTGGAATACTAGGAATAGGTTTTGGTGATTTTAAATATAATATTGAGTTTCTACTCCATTGATATTTTCATCTTGCACTTAATGCTAGATTTTATCTAATCAATGGAGTTTTGATGTTGATTCTTGAATTTAATTGGAAAGTACTTTTGAGTTTCTGAATTAGATCAAAATACTTAATATATTGGAATATTAAGGATAGGTTCTGGTGATTTTAAATATAATATTGAGTTTCTATTCCATTGGTATTTTCATCTTGCACTTAATGTTAGATTTTATCTTATCAATGGAGTGTTGATCTTGATTCTTAAATTTAACTGGAAAGTACTTTTGAATTTCTGAATTAGATAAAAATATTCAATATATTGGAATACTAGGGATAGATTTTGGTGATTTTAAATATAATATTGAGTTTCTAATCTATTGGTATTTTCATCTTGCACTTAATGCTAAATTTTATCTGATCAATAGAGTCTTGATCTTGATTCTTGAAAAAACCTGGGAAGTACTTTTGAGTTTCTGAATTAGATGAAAATACTCAATATATTGGAATACTAGGGATAGGTTTTGGTGATTTTAAATATAATATTGAGTTTCTACTCTATTGGTATTTTCATCTTGCACTTAATGTTAGATTTTATCTGATCGATAGAGTCTTGATCTTGATTCTTGAATTTAATTGGGAATTACTTTTGAGTTTCTGAATTAGATGAAAATACTCAATATATTGGAATACTAGGGATAGGTTTTAGTGATTTTAAATATAATATTGAGTTTCTACTCCATTGGTATTTTCATCTTGCACTTAATGCTAGATTTTATCCTATCAATAGTCTTGATCTTGATTCTTGAATTTAACTGGAAAGTATTTTTGAGTTTCTAAATTAGATGAAAATACTCAATATATTGGAATACTAGGGATATGTTTCAGTGTATTGATTGTTATAACATATGTTCTTATGCTGGGTAATTTATTAAATAGCTGAGGGATCAGTGTTTAGGAAATTACCTTATGAATTTTATATCAAAGGAATCGGTGTGAATGATTATTATATGTGCATCAATAGTAAGTAGTTACTAGTATTGTACTTTATTATCAAATCCAAAATATGAATGAGGGAAATAGATGAAGACCCATGGGAAAGCTGTCGGGGGCTGTTGTTACCTGCCGCTACCACTATCACTGTCCCTCGATGGCCGAAGCCCTCAAGTGCCGCATCTCCGCCCCACACGGCCACCGTCAACATCAACGTGGTGTTCCTCGATACCTACTTACTACCACCCTCATTAGACCCTCATGGCACTGCTGCCATACACTTCCACTATACTCGCCATCTTCGAACCACTTCCTACCATGCACCTCCCATCTTGTACCTTCTCACATGCCCCCCAGGAAGAACATACCAACGACAAGATTTGGAGCTCAAGAATTCCAGAGGTTATACCTTGCATATAACCATTATCTACCTTCACCTTTGCCTAAAGATATTTCTCTTCCTTGTGTTATATATTGCCATGGAAATAGTGGATGTAAGGTTGATGCCAATAAAGCTGTTGTTACTCTTCTTCCATCAAATATTAATGTTTTTGCACTTGACTTCTTGCGGTCAGGCTTATCTGATGGGGACCATGTTACCCTTGGTTGGGATGAAAAAGATGATCTCAAGATGGCGGTGTTATATTTAAGAAGCAACAAACAAGTATCTCGTATCGGTCTTTAGAGACGATCAATGGGTGTTGTTACTAGTCTTCTTTATGAAGCAAAAGACCCTTCTATTATTAGGATGGTGTCTGATAATGCCTTTTCAAACCTATATGGTCTGATGATGGAGCTTGCTAATGTCTATAAATGTAATAGGATCAGTTACTGGAGCTTTAGTTGAGGAATATTTGCCCAAGGATTCTCCTGTAATTGCTATTGAGACAGGAGCTGTAGGTAAACAACCTTCACGAGCTATTATTCTTCTTGCACCATCTGGAAAAGGCCCACGTGAATATACTTAGTATTAGCACCCATTGATCGTCTCCAAAGACCGATATGAGATACTTGTTTGTTGCTTCTTAAATATGACACCACCATCTTGAGATCATCTTTTTCATGCCAACCAAGGCTAACACGGTCCCCATCAGATAAGCCTGACCCCAAGAAGTCAAGTGCAAAAACAGTAATATTTGATGAAAGAAGAGTAACAACAACTTCATTGGCATCAAACCTTACATCCACTATTTCCATGGCAATATATAACACAAGGAAGAGAAATATCTTTAGGCAAAGGTGAAGGTAGATAATGGCTATACTGCAAGGTATAACCTCTGGAATTCTTGAGCTCCAAATCTTGTCGTTGGTATATTCTTCTTGGGGGGCATGTGAGAAGGTGCAAGATGGGAGGTGCATGGTAGGAAGTGGTTCGAAGATGGAGAGTATAGTGGAAGTGAATGGCAGCGGTGCCATGAGGTTGCAGTGGAGGTGGTAGTAAGTAGGTGTCGAGGAACACCACGTTGACGGTGGCTGTGCGAGGCGAGGATGCGGCACTTGAGGGCCTCGACCTTCGGGAGACAGTGGTAACGGTGGGTAACAGCAGCCATCGGCGACGACTTTCCCATGGGTCTCACTGGTTGTGGTTTGGGATGTGGAGACCGACAAATGTGTCCAAATCATCAACGACCACTCCATACTCGTTACCTCCAATCATTACAACCGTGAGGGCACCCTCATCCTCTCCGCTAGCCACGCCACCTCCAAGCAAACTAGAATTTGCCATATGAATGTGGATGGAATTTGCAAAGATTAAATGGAAATGGCCCACATCTACATGCAAACTTAGAACGTGGAAGAAAATAGGATATTGGCAAAGATTAAATGAGTGGGACACTTGCGTGCAAAACTAGCACATGAAAGAATTTTTGTGAAGAAGTGCCTATTCTTGGCTACCAATTGCGCATATAGGAAACCATTCACAGCTCCTTCGTAATTCCTTCGTAATTGGATTTTTAACATCTGAGGACAGGAACCTCATATTCCAACCAGAAATCAACACCACAAGCCAAAAAACAATTTTACATCGAGCTTTTAACAAATCTTGCCTAGGATGGCATAAGAGACCATCACTCAAATAATTTCCTTAATATTTTTATTTTATGACTTATCTTGTTTCGGTAATTGATTGTTATAGACTTGCCATTATTATTTTTAAAATAACACATTTATGCAGCTCGGTTTTCAAAAAAGTTTATGTAGTATATTGGTCTTCTCATGGGACCAATGAGCATCGCGCATATCTCCCTTACATATTGAAACTATGGAGCTCATGCCTCATGATCAACATGACCAAGATCACCTCAAACCAAGCTCTTTACAAGGGTCGATAACCACTTCGGTCTTCACTTCGAAACCCAATCTAAAGCGATTGGTACAAGAGCCGATAACCACTTCGGTCTTCACTTTGAAACCCAATCTAAAGCGATTGGTATAAGGGCTGACAACCATTTCGGTCTTCACTCGCAAAACACAATAGAAAGCATTCAACATGGCTTAGCTTTCAGCCTAGAAAGCATTCAACTTGCCTTAGCTTTCAGCCTAGAAAGCATTCAACTTGCCTTAGCTTTCAGCCTAGAAAATATTCAACTTCGCTTAGCTTTCAGCCTAGAAAGCATTCAACTTCGCTTAGCTTTCAGCCTAGAAAGCATTCAACTTTACTTAGCTTTCAACCTAGAAAGCATTCAATTTGCTTAGCTTTCAGCCTAGAAATCATTCAACTTTGCTTAGCTTTCAGCCTCGAAAGCCAGCACCGAGAGGTGTATAATTTTGCTTAGCTTTCAGCCTCGAAAGCCAACACTGAAAAGTGTATAATTTTGCTTAGCTTTCAACCTCAAAAGCCACCAACACCTCACGGAATCGACCGTCATGTGGATAATCATTCAGCTTCTCAACTTATCACAGCTTCGAGAAGAGGCACATGTATATCTACCTTGAACACTTGTTTTTGGATGGTCAGCACGACAAATCTAATCATTACCTACTCGATACTAAATCCTCTTTGGCCACTACCCGCCCTCGAGGACTTGGGGGGCCTATGTACTACACGGTTGACCAAGATACAACCAAATATCGTAACAACTTAACGACATAACCGATTCATAATGGAATCATAATGGATTAACAAACTATAACATACCAGGCCCAGTACAACGTCTATAAATACGGGCTCAATCACCTCAAATAAAGTACTTCTAAACTCTGACCTAAATCACTTGCACTCTTCACCCAATACTAATTTGAGCATCGGAGTGCCTGCAACACCCTCTCCCGAGACGGTGGAATTTGGAGCGCTTGGAACAACAAGAAATGAGCAACATCAAGAGTGACCATAGAAAACATTGTTGTTGCTAGAGCCAGCCGGTCTCTTGCGAGAACAATCCTTTTTTCGAAAGAAATGAACAGATTATAGAATGAAAATTAATATTATTTTCTGTGAACAATTAAGTACAACAGAAAGGTAATGATGTAAAATTAAGATAAAAGTTGTCTACCTTCTATAAAGGGAAGAAAAAATATTGTAAGAAGAATTGAAAGAACAACCGAATGGAAGGTAAACAAAGTATTTAGAGTTTATAATTCTTCTTTTTGATTAATAAAAGAAAGAAAGTGTAAATAGCAAAAGGTCAATTCTTAACATAAATCTAGCAAGTTTGATGGACCCGTCATCTTTTAATATGGAAAAATGACAAAATAAATAACTTATAAGTCAATGGGTCAACTAAGTAAATAAAATAATATAAATATAATATTTCATATTTTTAATATAATACAAATTCTTTCACATATAAATTATATAATAAACTTAAAAATAAATATTCATATCTTTATTATAGTATTTTAAAATATATTTTTCTAAATAAGATTTAATAGAAATATATTTATATAATTATAAAATAAAATAAAATAAAGTTTCTATGACAACTCACTCATTAAAGAATCACATCACCTTCTAAATCCTCTTCACATATCAACAAATTAAGCTTTCATACATCAAAGACAGGTTCTTCCAACACCTTTATACCTCCTTTCTTCTTGCACCTCCATAATTCCAAAATTATTATCCTTTTGAAATTTATATTCTAGATTGTCTAATACAAAATACAAATTATTTTTTTATTACATAATACAAATTATTTTTGTATTACGGATTATACAATCCAGAATACAAAAATTTGTATTTTGGATTATACAATTCGGAATACAATTTTTGTATTTCGGATTATACAGTCTGAAATGTAATTTTTTTTTTTGTATTTCGGAATACATTTTTTTTTTGTATTCCAGATTATACAATCCGAAATACAAAAAAGTGAGGAGGATTGTGCTAAAAAGATGAAGAAAATGAATTGGTAAAATGGTACTTTTGCTTTGCTTATGGAGGTGTAGAAAAAAATATGGAGAAGTAATCCACATCACATTGTCATTTCACATCTTTACAATAACTCATATCATACATATATGGACCAATACAAAGACATTGGATTCTCTACTTCAAGAAGACTCAATTTTGCATCTGTCATGTACCACCCAATCTATTCCAATCAATTCCTATTTCAAATCGATCAGTACCTATTTCAAACCTCGGATACAGATCAATTCCTATTTCAAACCTCAGATACAGTTCCCGTATGTGCATGGCTAATCTATATGTCATGTTTCGATCAACTCATATTTCAAATCTTGGACATGGCCATATGAATCTCCTTCAACTCTCACAACCTTATAATCTTCATTTATATGATTTCAATATACCTATAGAGTCAAGATACCTCCTTATATCAAATCTCCAAACAATGCTCTTAACAATCTCAACACGACTAAAGATACAATGTCTTGATCACCATTCTATATCATTCACAAACATTGATATTATATCATACCATACATAAACATTCATTCAATTTAATTCAAATTTATCCAATTCATACTTAATAAAACAAAAAAATGACAATATTTATTAAAAACATTCAAACTAGTTTCTCTTATCTATACATAATAGAGACACGCAAAGGAGTTTTAAAAACCTAAAGTCGCAAGCAACTAACTTGCACTAAGAACTTTTAATCAATGATCATATTACACTACTAGGACAGGAACTCATTATGATGTCTGGCAAAATACCCTACTAAAAATTAAATACTCTTACTCTACTTGATGTCAAGAATTTAAGAGTAACCTCCTCTCATCATTCTAATAAAAAAGGAAACTGAAATTTTAGAAATAAAACAAAAAAAAAAAGAAAAAACACGGTTGAGAAAGGTTATTAACCGAATAATTAATTTTTCTATTTATTTAAAATTTTCTCTAAAAAAAATTCCAGCATCATTCTATATATTTTTAAAACTAAATTCTAAATTTATTATTATTCTATAACTACTTTCTAATATTTATATAAAATAATATTGTAATAAAAAATTATTATTTTATTAAATATCTGAATGCAATCTCTTCAAAAAACTAGCATCACAAAATTGAATGGAAATAAACTAAAATTAAATAAATACTTAATACTCCTTAAATTGCGCCTAATAAAATAACATTTAACTAATAGCATAAAAAAAAGGCTAACCTATAAATAATGTTTAATGAATATTTATTTTTAAAGTTTAAATGTATAATAATAGATATTTTTATACACATAAAATATTTGTATTAACTATAGCTAATTTATTCTTTGATAAAATATTATTTTTAATTATTGACAAATTATTTTTGGAAAACATTTGAATTCAACTTAGAATATATAACCAAATTTTAAATGCTTTTATCTTATTTTCTTGTTTATCTCAAGATAATATTTTTAACAACTGTTTGTTATTTTAATATCAAAATTTAATAAAGTACAGTTTATAAAAAATAAATATTTTCAATTGTAAATAATATTTAAAATGATATTTAGTGAAAATTTCCGATTATTCTACATTCAGATTAATGACGTGATGATTTTTCTTTACAACTCATCTTTTTTAATTTGTATTTTTCATAAATAACTTTTAATTAGATTTCAATATTTAAAAGTAATTTATGAATAATTAAAATAATCTTTATCATAATAAAAACTACTTTCTCTGTGCTTCTGGTGACAGTGAGAAACCCGCCCAATCCCTAACAACCTCTCACCCAAATCGGAACATCTTGTTGCCGTATTTTGGTGCCACAGCCACTCCTTCTTTCTGTCCGCCGCCGTGCCACGCCGCACCGCACCGCACGCGCAACCCAACACGAAGCTTTTTCTTCTGCGTTTCACATTTATATCACTCCAGGTGTATTCTTCGTTTCCTCTTTTATACGTTTCTCTCAAGTAAACCAACCACCTTAGCTAGTTAGGTTTTGGATTTTATTTACTCAGAATGTTAAAATAGATTAAGTTATAGGGTTGTTTCAGTTTTTAGTTTGAGCCTTCAATGAGTGATTGTGTTGGATATTGAGAGAGAGAGAGAGAGAGAGGATTGCTTCCTGTGGCAATACCAATAGTGTAAACCTAAAATATCATTGAAATGATCATTTAATAAATGAATTAATGATGTAATTATGAAATTTGTAAAAATAATTGTGAAAAAAAAAAAAACTATGGCTTGACAAAGTCTGGCACTCTCTTTGATACAAGTGGCAGCACAGTTGAAACTCCGTTGTTGTGTCGAATTTTGTTTTTGGTGTTTGCCTGCTCAATATTTGTTATATTATTTTAGGGTTCTAAATTTCAATTTTTCTTAATTGTATTCAGCATTATTACCTGAATTTCACTTTCCGCCATCTCTAGACTGCAGCACAATTTGTTTTACAAATTTATTTATGCTCTTTGTGAGTCTTCCACTTCTGAACTTTATTTACCTTTTTCTATAAAATATGTAACTTTACCTGTGTCTATGTTAACTGGAAATGCCCAAAATGGTAACCTTCTTGGGTGTTTGATTCAAAAATCAGAATCTCAACTCTTGTTTTTGTAATTTGAACTTACTCCAAGAATTTCGAGTTGTTTTTGTATGAAACAACTTTTTTTGTGGTTTTTAAATAGCCTTCATTGTGGAATAATTTGTTTGTTGTTATTTGAAAACAAAAATAATGGGCATAAACTATTTGTTCCTTCATTTTTCAGATTTGCTATCGTGTATCAGCTTTTACTTGCAATCTATGCACAGGACTATGGAGGCAAATTCAGCTTCATATGAACATGAGGATCAAGACGAATATGTTCTACTTGACCTGGATAGTGTTTCTAACCTAATTAACATTCCAGCAAATGCCAAGTATGTTCTTACCGTAAGTTCCCCAACCAGTTGCCTTTCTTCGTATTTTTCACTTTGTGTATCAAGTTCATCAACTATGTGATTCAACCCCGTTGCCATATTTCGTTTTTATGATAAACAGGATTATTTATCTTGATTCAAATGAGATGACACTGCTTAACTGTTTAAGATTTCTATTTTGTGTTTTGACATTTTTGTGGTAATTAAAATACTTTCCAAACAAAAAAAAAAATTCAATAAATTTGAATTTTCTTATCAAAAGAAAACATTTAAAAAATGAAACAATTTGAATTTAAAGGCAATCCAAATTCAATACATTTAATGTCTTTGAAATTGTGAAGTTCTGTATCCAAATACATGCTTAATTTCACTATGGATGCTCTCTTTTATTTCTCCTTTCCTGTTTCACTAGCATTTTTCTGGTGATCTTTATTGCTTTGTTTGATCATACATACCTAAGTTAAGTATGCTTATATTAATTTTTGTTAATGATAGGGCCTTGATACATTAAACCCAGTATTGATAATCGATGACAAATTTAAGCTGGTAAGTTCCCTACTTTAAAATTCCTTTCCTTTCTGCCTTTGGGTTTTGATTATTGAGAATTTTTGGGGTTAAGTTATATGTTGCAATTTTGGTGCTTTTGTAGTCTTGTGTGAATCTATTGAAGTTATATAGATTAATGAAAGCTGTCCATTTGTTTGGATGTATGTTTCTTCAATGCTTATCAATAGGATTAGAAAAATAAATTGAATGATTATCAATTTTTGTTTGATTATTTCGTTTAATGGATGACGACGATTAAAGGATTGTTATTTCTTATGGTTTTTTGTGTACAGATTGGGTCATATGAGGAGTCAATTGGCACATGTCTTGCTTTTACCGAACAAGGTGAGTTACAGTTAACGTGTGCGGACTAAGTCTGAAAAAAAGGTTATTAGTCTTGGAAACTAGAATTATGTCATTATAACCTTTGTCAGGATACTCTAACCTTTGTTGTTAAAGAGTCGATGCTTTTATGCTTTTGTCATTATAATTTATAAGAGATAACTGTTTTCCAAATCTGATTCTACAGCATTTCCTCTGTAAGTAACAGATTTACAATGTCTTTATTCCTGTCTTCGTTGAGATTGAAAACCATGGGTTCTTTACTAGAATGTTGCTATCTATATTTTTCCCAAAATTCTCAGGGTTGCTCTATCTGTTGGCATGTTTAGTAGTAGCATCCGTTACTTGACTCTGCATTTGGCATCCTATTGTCCTCCTATGTACTATTTTATATACCTGCAATAGATCAAGTAGCTGTAGTCGATATTTGGAAGTTGGAATTGTTGCTTCGCCACGCATGTTGCATTTATAGTCTCGAGCAAACTCTAAAATGAACTGTAGAAGATTTAGCCAATGAGTAATATCCTCTATTTTCTATATTTATTCTATCTTTTTCTTGCTGCCAGTCAATATATGTTTTTCAGAAAAATAGCTATCCCTTAATCGATCAATAATGATGCCTTTGAAATTGTTAAGATAGTCATGTTTTATGGAAGACATGTTTTTATGAAACTAGTTCTAATTTGATTTGCTTCCCGCTTTGAACTGCATAAAACAAGTTAGTTGATAATATGCAGATACCCCTGTGGTTCATGAAGAGACAGGATCATCTGAATTGAACCTTTTCTCTAGAACAAGACTAATTGATTCAAGTCAACCTCCAACAAAGCAAGTGAAACCTTTATGCCAGCTTCACAAGATTCTCAAGTTTAAACTATCACCTGATTCTGAAATTCATAGCGTCACACTTGAGGAGGTCAAGTGAATTTAGAGCTAGCGAGATCCTGGGAATTGATGCGAATTGTGTCTACCTTGGTGAACAATGGGCTCTTCCCTTGGATTTTCTTTTAGATATGTATATAGAATCTTTTTCAATATCGGTACACTGTTCCTTGGTAGGTTTCTATATGCGTTTAAGGATTATGCCCCAAGTTTATCAATCAGTAAGTTAATGTGTTCAAATCTTATAGATTAAGTAATCCATGCTGTTCAATATACTAAATTAGAAATTTGAAAATCTATTTTGTATTGAAATTCAGAAATCATTCTTTAGATCTTGGAGAATGGAAGCATTTTCCTCATGGGTTTGTAGAAATTAGAAAGTCTAGAAAAGCCACCCAAGTCTAGTAGTCTAGAAGCAGCTAGCCATGTGATCAATTTGTTCCCTTAGCTTTCTTTTTCGTAATGTATGACTTTATTCATTGAGAAAATTTAATCACTAAAACGCGTGAACTGTTCAATCATTAAATTAATTATGATTATGATGGCTTTTAGGATTAATGATAACGAAAATGTGTCGAACTTACGAATTTTTTTTATAGTAATAGGACTGTTTAAGTTTTTTTAAGAATGCTTTTTAATAAGATTGTAACACATTACCGATTTTTATATGCTTAGATAAACTTATTATAATGAACAAAGAAGCAGAAATTTGATTTTTTTAGGTGTTATTCGGAGTTGCTTGTAGAAAAACAATTTCCTGCTTCTCGTTCTTGACCGTAATTTTCTACAAACAAACAGAGCTAATATACATATTGGTGGGCTTCTTATACAATTCAAAATTAAAAAATAACATCAAGTTCTAAAATCAAAAGCAAAATAGAGTTATTTTTTTTTCTCCTTAACCAAAAATATTTTCAAAGTGAAAGTCAAAGACTAATATTTTTAAAGTATTAAAAGCTATTTACTTATTCACTATATCACATTACAAATCTGATTTGCTAAGAGATGAAACTAAACTTAAAAATAGAGGTCATCAAGTTTTTTCTCTCTTTAATTTGGATGTTTTCAGTGAAAAGCTAATTTTTGAAGACATGATATTCATTATCTTGTAACATATAATTTCATATTGATATGTATTATCAATTTAACTAAAGAATGACACTGGTGATAAAAAGGGTTGATTTGTTCTATCTTTAATTCGTTAAAAATAAATCGAGATAAGTTTATTCACTGTTAATTCGTTAATATTTTTTAATATACATACATATATATATATATATATATATATATATATATATATATATATATATATATATATATATATATATTAAAAACATATCAATTAATCAGTTAATGTTTTTAATGAGATAAATTGAAAATATTACTATTTTTAGAGGATAAAATATCCAATTACAACCAATCATTACAATTTTATTTGTAAATATTAATAGTTTAAATTACAATAACTAATACAATAAAATTTATAATTCTTAAATTATAGTATTCTTATTATTATTTTAATTAATCAATCTTAATATTTTATCTATATAATACAAGAATTAAAAGGAAAAAACCAGGAAAGCCCACTTTATCACCGTAGATGAAACTAACCTGGTACATTCCTATATGTCTACATTCATTTTCCAAAAAAAGAAAGTTGCATTTAACATAATTCAATTGGAAGATTGAATGGTTTGAAATTCAAATTTTACATTCATTTTAAAAAAAGTGTATTTAATATAATTGAATTGGAAGAGTGAAAGGTTTGAAATTCAAATTTTACATTAATTTAAAAAAAAGAAATAAAGTTGTATTTAATATAATTGAATTGGAAGAGTGAAAGGTTTGAAATTCAAATTCGTAATGCAATCTGTTTTAAAATTTGAAAAAAAATGTTAGGTAGCATATAGCTGGTTGCATATGGACAATTTGTGGCTTTGAGGTGTGGCATTAGAAAAAAGTGATGTTACCTAAATAATTCTCACATTTAGCATTATATATCATGCAGATGGGGCATGTGACTTTCTTTCATTATTTTGTCCCCTTTAATGTCAACAACTCCATTTTCAAATTTTAATAATATTTTCAAATAGCTTCTGAATACAATAATATCTCCAATGCTATTTTAATTATGATTTTTTTCTTTGATTTTGTTAAATAGCTTCATTGTAGGTTCTGTTCAAACATCACAACCTATCACTATTTTTTTGAATATGATTGTTTTGGCCATGAAATGAATTTGTGAGACAAAAGCTTTGGAAAGTATAAGAGTAGTTCTACCTACTTAATCATAATGGTTTGGTTTTATAATTTGGCCACAAATTATAAATTTAAGATCCCCAGTATCAGTTTCTGAACCTGAGATCTTATCTAACCACAAATTTGGCCATTAAATTAGAGTTAATTATATGTATTTAATGATATGATTTTGTTTGTTTGCTCTTATATGGTTTGCTAATATCTTATATGATATTCATTTATATGTTAATTATGTGTTATATTTTTAATATAACAAAAAAAAATTGTCTCAAAGTATTGGAGGTAAAATGAATATAAATAATTTGATCAAGGTTTGTACACAAAAAGATCTAAAGTAATGTTTTGAATTTATTCTCCATTTAAGAATTCTTGGCCTTTCCAGAAGCTTCCTAGTTTGTCCATATTACTTCTAAAAACGTATCTGATCTTGCTTTTAAAATGAGTTTTATGTTCATTTTAAAATCAGTTTAATGTGGGAGTGGTTGGGGGAAGGATCAATTTTTTATTATAGGAATGATAACATGTGAAGATTAAAGTTATAAAAAAACTGCTAATTTTCCAATATCAATCTATACAAGAACTAATTAACTTCTGCAACTAAGGAAATCAAACATAAAAACATGGTTTTCAGTTCTATTATCGTCTGCCATGAACTTAAATAAATTTCTTTTAAGGTGATTTTTTTTTAAGATTTTATGTAGGAGGGGTTTTTTTTCATATAAAAGTAACTAAATGTTTTCCCTGATTAAATTCAACAACTATTATTTTTCTTAATTTTAACAAACACTAAAATACATTTAATAAAAATGAAATATAGAAAATATTAAGCAACTTAATAATTTTAGCTAAATTGTTTTTAAAATTAAATGTAAAACATTCTATTTTATACTTCTTTAATAAAATCATTTCGTGAATTCTTAGTTTGGGATCTTATATGGAATGCACCATGATCCTTTTACTTTATTGCACAACAGAAAATAAGCACTAACCAAAAGATTGTAAATCATTTTTTTAATGCATTCTTTATGAACCCACTTCATCGTTTTTCAATGAAATATCTTTGTCTCTTTATTACATGACCTCTTTAATTTTGTTATTATATTAATCTTTTTAACCACAATGTTTCTTTATTTAATTAACAAAATTATGAAAAGCAATTAAATAAAAAAGGAAGTGATGAGTCTCAGCGTATTTTTGAAAAAAGAATATTTTTACACGTCACGTTATTAAGAAAACATAAATTAAAAATAATTCCAAGTCACGTGAAGATTAATAAAATGTAAAATTAAATCATGTAATAGTTTTTTAAATAGAACATCAATTTAACTCCTTAAAAATAACATAGTCCTAAAATATTATTGATATATTTTACTTGTATTGAGAGACTAATTTAAGAAAAAAATTCAATAATTAACAACCTATTATACATCACAATTTCTCTATTTAATAAGATAATAAAGTGATTATTCAAAAACCAAATAATGGATTATTCATTTCTCTGTCCATCAAAGATTGCAAATTACTTAAACCCATTAATGGGTTGGTAGTACTCTTCTAACCCTACTCACGAAACACACCAGTTGCTGACGTGTCACTGTAGAAAAGTGCCACGTGTAAAGAACCTAGACGACAAAACATAGATGGAATCTAAGCAGCAGGTACCACCAAAACAACACCCTGTTTTTTTCTTCACTTTTCATTTTCATGCTTTCATAACAAACAGAAGATAACCACTGCCATGAAATTCCTCAATTTCTCTATCTCTCTCTCTTTGCAATTTTTCTCTCTCACACTCACAAAACGATTCAACACAGAGAAAGCCTAAGCTAGCTAGGCCCAGCAACTAGGAGATAAATAGCAGCGAAAATAATCCCTATATGCGAAACCCTAACTAACTTTTTTCTCCTTTTCACCAAACCAATCAATCACTACCCTCTTCACTTATTCCCTCCCAAACACGCTCCCCTTTCCATTTTTCTCAAAAAGTTACTTCCTTTCGCTTTTTTTCTCTTCTGGGCACGCCCTCACCACTTCCTTTCTTTTCCTATTTCGTTCAATCCACCTTCTTCCGTTCTGATCTCAAACACCCATCTTTTTCTTTCTCAATTTGTTTTCACCGGTTACGTGCTCAGTCCGCTAGATCAGTGTTTGCTGATTTAAATTTGATCTAGTTGGTGTTTGGTTGGTTGCAGAAGTTCAATAGTATTTTTTCACAATTGTGTGTGTTTGCTTTTTTCTGTTTTGGATGTAAATTTGCATGTGAAGAAGGTCCAATTTGATCTTCAGTATTGCACGGTGATTTTTGTGGGGGTGTGACTAGTTCTCTTCTGATGTTTTATTTCCAACCATTTTTTCAATCATCACCGGCTAATTATCTATCCTCTAGACCTCCTTTCTCCTACTCAATTTCCCATGTTTTTCTCCCCTCTGACGTGTTCTTCATATGCTGCTTCAATTGCCTGAGATTTCGTCTCAAAATTTGATCCAGAGGGGAGTTGCTGGTTGTTGTCACTGTGACTCCTTCTGCCGGTTCTTTGAATCACGTCTAGTTTTCTTTGGTGAGGAGTAAGAAAGAGAAAGAGCGAATTTTGAGAAATGGGAGAGCGTTGTAGACATTTTTCCATTGAGGAATTGCCATCACATTTGGTTTTAGAAATTCTGTGCTCGGGTAGGCTCAGTGCAATGGACCTGGTTTGCTTAGAATTGACTTCCAAAACTTTTGGTGGTAGTCATGGCTTGTACCCTTTCAAGTTTAAGTCCTTGATTGACTTTGCTGCATTTCAATTGTGTGCCTCCAATGTTACATATGCTAGGATGGGTCTGGTTTGTCAGAGGGAGTTGTACGACAGATGTGGAGGAAATTGGAAGCGAGTTTTGAGGTTCTTGCAGTCTGTGGAACAATCCTCTCAGATGGTCGAGACATCATCAGGCAATGTACTATTTCATTATATCAAATAATTACTTTTGTCTGCTTTTGGTAAAAAAGAAAAAAAAGTATTTCCTGCGTGAATTATTAGGTGCCCTATGTGTTCTTTTTTTCCTTTTTCTTTTGATAAAATAAGAAATGTGTTTCTCAAGGGTGGAGATATTTTCTTATTGCTTTTGAAGTGTAAGTGTTGACATTGCATGGTTTGCTCTCACCCCCCTTTTTATTCAATGTCACTATTGTAATGAAATGCAATAAAGCATTTGTGAACAATTAAAACAAAGAAAATGAATGAGTTAGAGTTTTCAATGTTATGAAAATACATCTCATGGCATCGATAGACATTATAATGCTTTTTAACTACTGTAAACATTTTACGGACAATTTTCATTATTGTGATTTGTAAAGAACAATTATCATAATTTGGATACCTTTTTTTTTTTCACTTCATTTATAGTCTTGTTACTGTCCTTTTGAAGGAAAACTGGTGGAATAGTAAATAATGATGAAAAACATTTTATTGGCAGATGCAAATAACAACTGGAAAGTATCACACCTTGTTGATCAGCAATTCTTCTGTGTATTCCTGTGGTTCTGGTTTATGTGGAGTACTTGGTCAAGGGCCTGAAACAACACAGTGTACAGCGTTTACCCGGATTGATTTCCCACCTTTGGCACGTGTGGTTCACGTTTCAGCCTCCTTTAATCATGCAGCTTTTGTCTTGCAATCTGGAGAGGTTAGTGGTTGCTTAACCTTTATTCAGTTAGCTATATGACTCATGAGCAAGTCATTGGTCTGGAACAAACTATATCCCTCTATGGCTCTCAGATATTATACACCATTCATTATTAGGCTTGCACTAACATTTTAAGCTTATGTGATAAATGTTTGTATAACCTCTGAACGAATTAAGTGTTTAAGATCTTGATACCCACCATCCACTTATTCATGACCTAAGGTTTAGATAGGTTCCTTCTCTATCCATGCATCAAGCTCAAAAGGCTTTTGCAGAGTGATGGGATCATTTGCGTGATATAATTAAAATCATTGTGGGGTTTGGACTTAAAAATGTAAGGTCAAAGAAATAAACTTGTCGAAGATTTTTGCTTGAAGATGGGAATGGGATATCATAAATTTTCTTTTGTTTGACTCTTTTCCATTCCGTTGCTTGTATTCATGAGCTTGTTCAGTGTCACTTTGTACTAGCAGACCAGAGAGGGACATCAGCTACTCCAAATTATTCATTCTTGGATCTTGATTTTTGAGTGCAAGATACTCTGCATTTAATGTTCTGTTTTGACTTTTGGGTCACAGTTTCATGAGGAGAGCTTTTATGTAATTTTTCTTTAAAGGAAGATGCTAATTTTACTGTCTTCTTTTTAAGTACACATTATCTAGCATAAATTCACCTTTGGAACTAAGAATTATTTCTCTTCTCATGTCTGTTAGCTAAAATGAAAATGACTACATGAGATTTATAGTAAAGAAGAATCATAGGAAAAATGAATGAAGATTTTAATCTTGGGACGAGGATAACATTAGTTAGTGGAATTATTAAAGTCAAGAAAGGGCGAACCATTAAGATGGATTCAAAACTATATTCTTTATTCCGTCCGTCTTCCTTTAATATATTGTTTGTTCTCCAAAGAATGAAGAATGAGTAGGTGAAGTGAGAGTAAGCCTAATAGATACACTTGTTGAAGTTCCAAGTCTGAGTACTGGCTTCTACTTTACAAATGGGATGAGATGAATCATCTTAGATTCTTATACTCGCTTAGAGAATGCCATGAAGATTTTTTTATGAATTGGGTTTAATAGATGTACTGATTGAAATCTTTAAATTTAATTACTTACCAAGCTTGCTTCCAAGCTTCCCTTTTGCAGTAATTATTAAATGATTTGATGCAAACCAGAAAGGAAATTCACACGATATAGCCGTAAAGTGAATGAGAATGGATGAATAATATGTATTATTGATGATACTGATGTAAAAATGCAGTAGAGAAATCTCATCTACCCACAGAGCTCAATTCCTCACTCAGAAAGATATTTTTGTCCTACAACAGATTTCCTATTCCTCGCATAAACTTTCTACACTTTGGACCTATTCAACTGGGCCTTTCCTCTGTCCGAGGCCCTATCAATACTCCCTTCTTGAGCAGCAGACTTGTCCTCAAGTCTGAGGTTGGGAAATTGTCTTTGGACAGTAAAACTATTTTAAACAAAATTGTTACACGTTCATCAAACGTTTAACATGAACAAAATTGTAGATGCTCAGGGTTTATCAAGCTTCTAAACCTCTTGAGTATTACTATGCTTAAAGCAAATTTTGTAGGAACAACAGAAACCAGCTGTAATGAGTTGCAGCGTTGAACATTAGCAATCTCACAGAGTGCCCCCAAGATGAAGTTTCCGATATAAGTCACATCATCTACAATTTGTGTGATCCAAGAACATTGTTGGCATGCAACACTATTTTTTCAATACAACACAAGAGTTCAATAGATGGAAGGAAACTCTGCCTTTATTAGCAAACTTGTTGCGTAGCAAATAATTGCATTGTCACTTATAGTTTGCGTCACATTTGCTGGTCCAACCGCCATAATTACATTTCTCATGTGTTTAGCAATGAAGTTTTTGTTTTTTTTATCTCACTAGAGCAATTCAATGCCCATAAAAACTTGGTCCACCCTTAGTGACAACCATGAAATTGATCAAAGGTCTTCTTTGAAGATCACTCTGCCCGTGGCTACTGATGGTCACTCCCTTTTGACTCCATGATTTTTTTTATTGTCTGCTGAAGGTTCTCTACATGGTTTCTTTCTTTTGAAAGCAAGGTAGTTCTCAACTTTTATTGGAGACTGGAGATACATATCTACTAAGATTAAAAACATTGGAAGCATAAAAAATGCTATTGTAAACTAAGGATTCTATGCTAGATGAAATGGTAGTCTTGAAGAGTAAAACTAAAACATCTTGCAATTTAACAATCAAGAGTATTTGTGCCTTGCACATTGAAAGTAGCTTCCAAAGGATGTTACTTTTTGGGATTAGATCCAATGTTTATGACTTTGTCTTCATTAGAGACGGAGGCAAAGAGACACATTTTCTTTGACTTCTACATTTTCAATTATACTTTATTGTCCAACTTCTTAAGCAAAATACGTCTGGTTGTCGAGACTTTTGAACAAACTCTAACTCTTGTTGTTGAGACTTTTTTTAGTATAAGATGCATTGAATGCAAGTTCACATAAATTGCACTTAATTTCGAAATTTCCACTGCTAGGAACCTTTCTTACTTCTAAAAAATATTTCCATAGAGGTCTGATTTTATCCTCTTGTTTTGTTGCTGGAATAGTAGCAGTATTCATCTCTAGAACCAAACAAATAAATTGATACATTATAAAATCACCCCTCTGTAGTGTGTGTATAATGTATATATAATCGTATAAATATGATAAAAAAATATATAGAAACAACATAAAATACCGTTTATAATATAATAAATACAGAAACATAAAATACGTTAGATATATAATCACTAAAAAATATAGAAACAGTACACTAATACAGTATAATCCGTGCTTGTTTGAAGAATAGAAAAAGGAAAAATCAGAAAAACAGAGGATAAAGAAGCCAAAGAAGAGGAGAGAAATGAAAATAGAGCATGTGTGGTGGTTGGTTCGACGGTGTCTTGCAAATAGGTAAACCAAAAGACGCTACCTAGAGAAGAAGTGGTGGTAAGGTCTACCACACTCCTAGCATAACCCCTTCTTGCTCCGCTCCTTCATCTGCTGGTATGGGAGATGGCGATACCTGGTCGCATGGCCCAAAATTATGCCTACCTATCATTTTTTTTTTGTTCTGGTTTTGGGTCTGACTATCTGGGACAACTGGAATGGATTGGACTTTGTAATGAAAATTGTTAAAAGAAAGGTAATAACAAGTAGTTAAACTATTTCTAATATCTCTTACTCGAGCTACATCATGGTAAACGTTGTATTCTAACATTTATCCTTCTGTTATGACGTTTTCTTCATCTGGTCTTCATTTACTGGGGAGATAATGCAAATATTAGGAAATGATGTATGCGATACTTGCACTCATCAGTGTTTGTGTGTAGGTGTTCCTTAAATAGTAAAACTTAGCTACAAAATTCTTATAATTCTTAGCAGCTCTGAATATAAGGCTGGGTCTAAAGAATTTGTCTGCATGCTCCGTATTGAAAATTCAGATCCATTGTTGCTGTCTTTTCCTGGGATTGAAACATGGTATGAGATTGTAAAATGATTAATAATCTTTTCCATCATAAACAAGCAATTTCGACTTTGACTGATGCAGGTATTCACATGTGGAGATAATTCATCTTCTTGCTGTGGGCACAGAGATACTAGCCGACCAATTTTCAGGCCACGTCTTGTTGAATCCCTTAAGGGGATTCCTTGCAAACAGGTTTGCAAATCTTCATCGTATTATTTAGAGATGATAGTTGCTGAGTTGAAAATAATGTCGGTATCCTATTGTTTATTAGTAATCTCATGGATTGACTAGTTGTTGGCTGAGTTTAAAGTTACTTCAAGACGTGCAATCCAGTTTTTCTGTGAAATCTGCAGTAATTTTAGTTTCAAACCAAGTTAGTTTATTGTGGTTCTTATTTCTTTCATAAAAGTGTTTTGTCATATATTTGAGACATTGTGTGTTGTTTCAAGTTGGACATTATATTGAGTCCCGACAACTGTCCATGCCGGTAGGCACATAAGATGTTCCACCAGTTTGGTATGGTGTGCTGTTTTCTAGCCATTCGTTGGATGTCCATTCACTACTAACTCTTTAATTCTCAATTTTATTATTTCTCCATGATGTTTATTTTTGTAAGGTCCCCATTAAAAGGTATTGAGAAGTGCTTGAATGTCTCAGGTTGCGGCGGGGCTTAATTTCACAGTCTTCCTCACCAGACAAGGTCATGTTTATACATGTGGAACCAACACACATGGCCAACTTGGTCATGGTGACACTCAGGACAGGCCAACCCCCAAAATGATTGAAGTTCTTGGATCTGTTGTTCAGATTGCTGCAGGACCAAGCTATATCTTATCCGTAACAGAAAATGGAACAGTGTACTCCTTTGGGTCAGGAGCAAATTTCTGTCTTGGCCATGGTGAGCAACACAATGAGTTTCAACCACGTGTTGTACAGAAATTCAGACGGAAAGGTATTCATATTGTCCGTGTATCTGCTGGGGATGAGCATGCAGTGGCCCTTGACTCAAATGGATTTGTGAGTTTCATAGGGCAACATATATTTCCAGTTTTATTTGTTATTCTTGGTTTTCATTATTTATGAACTTGAGAGAATTACTCAGAATTTGTTATTAATGGTCCAGGTATATACATGGGGCAAGGGATACTGTGGTGCTTTAGGCCATGGCGATGAGATTGAGAAGACAACTCCAGAGTTGTTGACAAGTCTTAAGAATGAACTGGCTGTTCAGGTATTATTATATTCCCATATTCTAGGTCAATTTTTGTTGAGATCAATGGTTTACAGCATTTGCAATTTTATCTTTCTAGATCAAGTCTTAGTTGTGATGATGAGACTTGACACTGCATGCATAGTCCTATCATATTCGTAGTGTAAGGGCTTATGTTTATTTGTTACTTGTAGGTCTGTGCAAGGAAGAGGAAAACATTTGTGCTAGTTGATTCTGGTTCAGTCTATGGCTTTGGCTCCATGGGATTTGGCAGCCTCGGATTCCTGGATAGAAGGGTTTTAGATAAAGTATTGAAACCTCGAATCTTAGATACCTTGAAATCTCACCATGTTTCTCAAATTAGCACTGGCTTGTACCACACTGTGGTGATCACTAGCAGGGGAAAGATATTTGGCTTTGGAGATAATGAAAGAGCACAACTTGGTCACGACACATTAAGAAGCTGCCTTGAGCCAACTCAAATTTTCAACAGAGAGGCATCTGAAGATGTAGAAAGCATGTAAGGCTCCAAAAGCAATCACCTCTTATGTGTGTGTCTGATACATCAGATACCTGACTTCTCTAGTGTCATATTCATCACTACTGTTATAGCTTACTGTTCTATATTGCATTATGTTATAGTTTTTTAAAATAATAATAAATGGCACAACATTGTCTTCATTTTCATTACCCTAAAGGGTGTGATTTTGTTTTGCTATGCAATTCTGGAACTCATTTTCTATTTTGCTGGCTTTCATATTATTCATGAAATAATGAATTGTGTTTGTAGTTCTTCAAATGGACAAACTATTGGATTTATTGTTGCATTTAGACTAGTTGAGTATTTGTACTGGGACAAAAATTACTTGGTGAGGTTTAGCCATGTTAAAAATCTTTTAGGTGAGTCTCCCAACACCTCTATCATCTTATGGCCAGAAACTATTGGATCTAATTTCCCCAAGTGTTCTCGTATACAGTTATAATGTAATTCATTTGGTTTGTTTTTATCATTTTTACAATTTATGAGTTTTTCAGTCCTTTGTGTTCATTTTTAATTTGCATTCGAAAAAACCATTATTTTAATAAAATGAAAAAAATATAGTTCGTCCATAGAAATTTATTCCAACCATAGAGATTTTTATAGCTCTCTATCATTTATCTCATGATAGACCTGGATTCTCTTTTCTTAAAAAATAACTTATTGTAGTATCAAAATTATACTCAAATTATATAACAGATTCTAATAGTTTACCTATCTAATCTAAATGATATTAAGAATTTAAATAGTTTACATATCTCTTCTACCAGATATTAAGAATTTAAATATTAATTATTTAAAATATTTGATTATTTATTTAATTACGAAAATCTTAATAGATTATTTTTTTTTATTATTGTGAAAATCTCAATATATTATTATCTATGACCCGCATTATCTTTACCCGTAACAAGACTCCTGAGTCGACAACTGGTCAAAATTAAAATTCAAACTTTTTGAACATACATGAATTGTTATAAAAGATGGTAGATGCTCGTACTTGGTTAGTTTATAATATAAAATGTTTTAAAGCTTTCAGGAAGTTATTAAAAGTTCCTAATAAATCAATCTAGTCAGGTATTGACATGAGTGAAAATTACAATTGAAACATTGTCACTGAATTTTTATTATATGTAAATAGAAAATGTTCTTACTTTATCATTTAAAAATACATTATCATGTATTATAATAAATTAGTTAACTTTATAATACTTATGCCTGGGTTAGAAAAGTATTTTGAAGTCCAAAAGAACAACGTTAAAAATACCCCGGATTTAATTGTCTTCTATTCTTAAAAATGAACTGTTGTTATCGTGTAGAACCCCACTGCCTCAGCTGATAAAAACAAAAAAGATAAGATCCCATACCAGATATCCATATATCTGCAAGGGCTGTGTCTGACACGTCTCCGACATATCAACACTCTTGCTTCATATAATATATTAAACTGTCTAATATCTTCAAAAGTATTTTAGTAAAAATAAATATCTCAGCCCATCTTGCAGTTTCTAAAACTAAAGTGGTACAAGAAAATGTGTCTCTTGTGTTCTGTGTTCTCTGTGAACAAACCACATTCATTTGTCACTAAAAGATAGCAATGATTTCAGATTTCCCCCGGCCATGCACTATAATCAAGTACTTCACAGATATTCCAATGGTGTCCAACTGTCCATATCTGTAATGGTCAACAATTTTGTATGAGCATACAGACTTTCACAATCTGTCGTAGGGCCACCTCTACTATAAACTTGGTTCTTCATTAGTTTCAGTCAATTCCAAAATTATTCAAATTTAGAATTATTTGACTTGAAGGTGATTTGCTCACTTTGCATAAGGTACTTCCCTTAAAAGAAATTGTGGGTGTCATTTATCTCTTGTGACAGTAGGAACCTTAAAAAGCAGACCATAAATATGCATTATCAGAAAACATCATTGTTAAGAGAAGTTGTAGTTACCTAATAAACTGATGAAAGCAAACCTTTTCAAACACAACATCTAAAGCAAATTGATACACAAATCTCGTTGCAGAAGAAAATGTTTCATTGAAGAAGGGAACACTTTAAGTACTCTCAGGAAAACTAAGGCAGGAAAAACTGGTCCTCTACAAAGAATTGCATTGAAGGGAGTTTTATTAGAAGGGGAAGCACACTGAAACAAAAGTACAACAAAAACCAAACCTCCCGGGCCACATTGCAATACTCATAACAACAGAAGGGCCATGTTCATTGACCTTGGTTCATGCCAAAGCCAAAACCTCACCACAGAATCCTAGCAATCTACATGGTCTCTAAATGTTCTCTGAACACCTTCAACATGTTAGAAAAAGTGACAATGCCGACTAAGCTACAATCATCCTCAATAACCCACAAGTAGTTCACTCTATGAGCAATGGCCTGGATCATCACAGCAATAAGCGAGCTCTTGGGATGACAAACTATAGCCTCTGCTTTCCTCACCATCCTGGCTGAATAGCTAGAAGACCTTGAGTACCTTCCAGACCTAGTCATTGTTCTTGTTGGTGACTCCTCATCAGAGGAAGAGGAAAATGCAGACTGTAAACTCTCACAAGATGACAAAATTGTGAATTCTTGCAGCATGTTCTCCAAATTCTTCTCCTTCAACCTAGCCTTTACCACACTCACAAGATCCTCAGGAGGGCCTCCACAATCAATGTAGGCCATCAAGTCCCCTGCAGACAAGGTGGCAATGGCGGCCGCAACCGTCTCATCACAAGAAGCAAGGGTGAAGGGTGATATCTCCCCAATGAAAGTTCCATCACTGTCCACAATGGCAACAGAAGTTTGTTGGGTGAGGGACTTTGAGATGGCTCCCACTGCTGAAGATGCAGGGGAGAAGTAGTCAATGGCAAGCACATCAGAGCTGATGATCCCAAGAGAGTCAAGAGACAGTGCAGGAAGTGGAGTGAAGACCCCAATGGAACCAAGAAGGAATCGAATCACATCCTCTTGAGTCAACCAGCAGAATTCACCACCGTTGTGGCTGTGAATAGTTGGTGATGCCTTCAGATGCTGTTTCCTTCTCGAAACTCCACTCCTCTTTGTTGGCAATATTGGCACCACAAGATTCTGTGCCCCTTGCAGTATAAGATCAATAGCTTCCAACAAGCTGAAAAATCAAAACAACAAAGATCAAGAAGGGTTAATTCACCTAGCTCTTCATCTGCACTACACACTAAAACACCAGGAAGAAACAAAGTTTAACTCCACCCAATAAAAAAAACAGATTCAAGAGAGGCTATAATTAAAAAAAGTTAAACTACAATCAAAAATAAAAATAAAATTAAAAATAAAACCACTCAACCTTGCCTTATTGATTTGTTTTGGTTTGTCCAAGTTTTCTTCTCAACTCTACTAATGTCTCGAAGATTCCAAATCTCGATTTTTTTAAACAACCGGTGTACGAATCAGATTAAGATCACATGATCAAATCATCCAAACACCTTTCACTCTGACCTTGACTTACTAATCCAACACGCCAAAGGAATCATCCTCACATTTTATTCCTCAAACATTACTTTCCCTTATAAAACAAAACTTGCATCCATTTTATTAAGTAATTTATGTGATTCAATGACAAAAAAATATACACTCTTACAAAGAAAGGGAGAATAAGAGATCTTCACTATAGGGGGGAAATATCACATGATCAAATATCACAATCACACCATTTATTCTTTCAAACCTCTATTTTATAATAAAAATATGACTTCAAAAATTAGCTTAATACTGCAAATTTTACCACAACATATTGAACTGTTCATTCAGAATCACAATTGTGACAACAGCAGCCAAATTTTCAGTACATTTCCCACAATATCAAAGTAAAAAGGCGAAGCTACAAACAATTTAAAACCTAAAAAAATGTGGTAAACACCAAAAAAACACAATTTGGCAAAACCTCTTAAAGAATCTTCGGATTTTAGAGTATTTTACTTAAGAAATCTTACATTAACAAAATTGATTGAAAGAATAATGGTAACAAAGTGTGTTCATATTTATGTTGAATGTTTGTTGAAAATGGAAAGGGAAAAAGGGGAGCACCTAGAAGAAGGTTGGAGATGCACAACGAGAGAGCAATCCTTAGGGAGAATCACAGAAATGGGTTGGTTAAGAGCAGAAGAAGGAGACAAGAGATTGTCCTCTTTGCAAAGGTAGCAGATAACATCAACCATGCACACTTTCCCTACACATCTGCACTGTTCCTTCTCCTTCTCGTGCTCACAGCAGAGCCACACGCTGATGAAACTCTCGTCGGAGTTTTTCAGAGCAGCCAAGGCGTCGGCGACGGTGGCGGCGGTGGACAGCGACCTCAGCGGCGGCTTCCCAAGGCAGAGGTCCGATACATCGCGCGCCAGAAAGCTCACTGCCATGCAAAGAATAGGTCTCCGGGGAAATGAATGCGGCGGCGCGTGAAGAATGCTTCGGGTGGTGCCGGCGGTGGTGGATGGGAGGGGGTGAGAGAAAAAGGGAGGAAGAGGGGTGTATTTATAAGAGCTTGCAACATATTTTGAGAAGCAAAATCTGTTTTTTATAACATCTTAGTTAAAATAAATATCATAAAATTTCATATAAAAAGTACTAAAATTTTTTAAAATAACTTAATACTTTCATACTGTAAAACTTAAATTATAAATAGAATCTGAAATCTAAAATCTAAAAATAAAGATTTGATAGTATTTTTCACTATTATTTTTAATTTATTTTTTCTATTAAATGATACAATCATTTTTCTGTGATAAAAATATCAAAAAAATGTTAAACCTAAAATAAAATTTACTATTAAAACAAAAATAAACTAAGATTAGAAAAAATCTATTTCAGCAGAACCAACTAAAAAAATAGTACAAAATCTTATTTTAAAATAATACACTTTAAAAAGTATCATTGTAGTGTGTTTTGCAAATGTGACACTGTGTTACAGAGTGTACGGTACTGAGGTACAACCACGTGTGAGACTGCTTCGTCTTTTTTAAAAAAAAAAAAGGATATAATATATGAAAATAATTAATGTACTTTTACACCTTGGTCAGAAACGCGTGTTTGATTTTATTCATTCCAATACAAAGTCTCTAAGACAGGATTTGAGGAAACTCATTGATTACGTCATTAAATTCCTAAAACAAAATTGAGTTGTATAAAAGATTTTAGGCTTAAAAATGTAAAATATAAATTTTATTAATTTAAGTTAGAAAATTAAAAGTAAAATTTGAAAAATGTCCATTTTATAAAATCATATCCTATAAGAAAATTATAGTGTGATTGATCAAAAGTAATGCAGTATAGTAAACTCTATTTAAAATTTTCCATAGATACGACAAGACGTTATCTTCTCGTAAATTAAAATGATGATTTTCTAAATCTTTTAATTTGGTAATATTAATAAAAATAAATAATTAAATTTAATATTTTTAATAAAGATTTATGTTAATTAACTTCAAAATTTCTTAAATATTTAAATATTATATATATAATATAATATCTTAATGAATAGTTTTGGAATAAAAAATAATTATAAGAAAAATAGGAAAATTATTTAATTTTTATTTTTATAATAACAACTATCAAGATATTTTATTTTTCTTTTATAAAAATTATCAACTCTTTCTTTAATATTATTCTTTTTTTTTCATTCTCTCTAAAATTATGTTTTTTTTTATCTATCATATATCATTTCTAGATTTTTGGTATTGATTAAAAAAGAGTGTTCAATGAGATTCTTGAGAGTTAGGTTACTTGTGATTTTAGGATTTTGAAACTTTATTAAGTATTTTTGCTTTATATATTTTATGTTTTTTATGCTAGTTTGAAATAAAAATTTATTAAAAATCATGATATCTAGTAAGTGAAACTAATTTTATGTTTTTTATGTCAATTTGAAATAAAATTTATTTAAAATGATGATATTTAGTAAGAAAAGCTAGTTAGAAATTTTTAAAAAAATATTGTATTACTTGTTTTATTAAATTTGATTTTAATGAATATGAATTAAATTGAATGGGTGTTTATGGATGGTATGTGTCGCAATCGGGATCACGACGGGGCTGTCCAAAAATAATTTCTTTTTTTTAGAAAAATAATGGAGTCGCCACCATAATTTATTGAAGGAAAAACTATGGAAAACCAAAAAAAATTAGATAAGGCAAGTTTGCAAAACCGGATTTAGAGTCCGGGAGTCGGTTACGTGTGAGGAAGGTACTAGCACCCCACAACGCCCGTCCTAAGGCGGTACCTTTAATTAAACAAGTAAAATAAAAGAGTGTGATTTTTAGAAATATTTATTTTTCCCAAAAAACAGAAATAGAATGCAAATAACAACAAATAAAAATATATTTTTTTTAATAG
>Ga0209700_102999_pt1 | contig 33182 bp, 12 predicted proteins | sample SiratroredBW_FD_187528 | JGI IMG/M metagenome (GOLD analysis project Ga0209700, IMG submission 187528) | Root nodule microbial communities of legume samples collected from California, USA - Siratro red BW (SPAdes) (version 2) | ecosystem: Host-associated > Plants > Roots > Nodule | place: USA...
TTTTTATATATATATATATATATATATATATATATATATATATATATATATGTATAGGTATGTATGTATATAAAGTATCTCAAAGAGTTAGTCTTATTATGCTGTAGATATTTTGACTCTGATAGAATAATAAGATTGTCTCAAATGAATAATACTGTTACATGCAAGCATTTTTCTAGAAACTGTATTTCTAAAACTGATTTATATAGTTTTGTACAATGAAAAAGAAAATGATGAAAGCGTAGAGAAAAAAAAGAGACAATTATGAGGTGAAGAGTGGTATAGAAAAGAAAATTATAAAGCTTTGTAGAAAAATTTGTATATTGAGCAATATAGTTCAAAATTCACACATGCAGTGCCTAATCTAATCTTCTTATCCACACATGCACCCACAAGACACTGTCTGTGGTTCAGCCTTCTCTCCTCTTGCCAATAATTAATTCATGAAAGTCGAAGTTAATATTGAAGGTTGTGTAAAAAATGGGAGAATTGAATTCAGTCATGAATAATGTGAAGTTGTTGACATAGCAGATAAATTTTTTAAGAAAATCACGATTCATATCTTTTTATGATCTTATTTCACGATATTACTTATTTAATTGTGTTACAATTTTGCATGGATTTACAAATAATACGTAAAATTAGAAGATCTTATTATCGATTAAGAGTGCATTCATATTTGACACCTAAATATATTGTTAGAAGTAGAACTTTTAAAATATATTTAAAAGAATGAAATTAATAATGGATTGAGTTGTATAGAAAGAAAAGTGTTAGAAGAAAAACCACACTCAATTGTTATATTAGTTTAGTTTTAAGAAATTCAATTATTTCTAAACATGATTATTTAAATTTAACTAGATTATAACCTGTAAGCTAAAAAATATACTTTAAAATAAAATTTTTGTTGATAATAATTCAAACAATTCAAATAGTGTAAACAATTCAAAATAACTTAATTTTACTTAAATTATGATGCCTTTTAATTTATTTCACTTAAATAATTATATAATTCAGTTTAGTCTATCAAATTAATTTTCAAAATTATTTCAATTTACAATAATAGTTTAATTCATGTATTTTTGTCCACGCTAATTAGAATGTTATGCTTTCTTTTATTTTAGTTGTGCAAAATTGAATTTGTAACAAAGGTTTGTATTGGGCAAGCATGTGAATATACAAAGATGAAAACCATTACAACTAAATAAACTTCACTATTCTCAACACATGCTATGTGTAGACTAATAAACAAATAATTGATGTATTGATGAATACAAAAGAGGAATTTAACTGAATAATATGCTGAAATTTTAAAGATGTTTATATCTTAATCGTTAAAATTTATTCGCTTTTATTTTAAAACTTTTATAAAGTGAATAGTAAGAACATTATTCTTAATTCTTAAGAAGTTTTTAAGAACTTCATAACTTAGCCTAGGTATCTAGGTTTTTGAAAGGTGATTTAAAAGCGATCGATATGTTAGAGTTTAGTAGGGTTAACAATATTTATCATTTTAGTCTTCGTTCCTTTAAACAATTATGTATAAATATATAAATCTAGTAGTTTTTGAAGGTAAATAAGTTTTTTATTATGAAAACCAACCTCAAAATTAATTGAAATATTTTTGTAAAATGATTTAAGCATCCCGAATGTTTATTTATATATATTTATTCTTGGTCGCTGGTTCTGTCTTTTTTTCAGGTGTTCCTAGGATCCTCGTTCTCATCTGTTTAGTAAACTGTTTTGTTTGTATGAACTTATTGTTTTGGTAGTTGTAGCACTTTTATGATTAGAGTGTGTTATATAAGGGTTGGAACACCCTTTAAATGTTCCTCTTATTTTATTTATTTTTTGCTGTTCAAAAACAAAAAAAAATTTACAAATATTTATTTATTATTTAAAAAAAAACAATTATGTTATACCGAATTTGAACTTCAAGTGAGTGTGACATTTAGGTGAAATTTTGCTTTGTATTTTAAACCATTTAGACAAATTTGGTAAATCGAAGAGTAATAATTACTTTTCTGACATGCAATTTTCTCTTGTTAATAGTTTAGTTCTCACGCGCATTCAAATTCTGTCAATAGTATTAATTTATAAGTAATTTGTATATTCAAATTATCATTAAGAATAATCATTTAGGTCCTCATACTTAAAGTTTGTTAATTGTCTTCTTAAGTATTGTTAAGAGAGGGAATGTGCTTATCTTTTTAATTTATACAACATGTAACTCAATATTTTGGTAAAAAATCAAGTGACTAAAAACGTATGTGTGGGAATTGTTATGAATGAATAGATTAATACTAGTATGAATAAGGGGAACACCCACATTGAAACCTTAACTACAAAACAAAAATGAAAATTATAATTAACCAAATCCATGTTATTTATACTAGCCCAAGGGGTAGCAGAATAAAGATTTGTATTATTACATGAGTATATATAGCTTCAAGTCCACAACTGAAACTTCAATGATATTATGGCAAATACAACCAGCACAGACACAACACATAACTAAAACTATGAAGCCAAGGAAATGTTGATGCAAAGATACTTATTAAATTCTCTCCTTGGCTGCAAGAAAGGTAAGCACAAAGGGAAGGATAATAGTTAAGATTGCATGAAAAGTAAGGGTTCTTGGAGAAGCACTGGTTGGTGAAGGACCCATAGCCATGTTAGGCATGTTATTAGGCATGTCAGAGCCATAGCTGGAACCATCTCCATATTGAGCAGCAACCACCACACACAGAACCAAAACACAAGCTGAGAACATAGAGAATTTCAGTGAGGAAGCCATATCTGAGGTGCCCTTTTGCTGATTATTGCAGTTGGAGATGGAGATTTTTTATGCTGTTTTGAATATAAATAGTGAACAAAGTTGAGGTTGCACTGCTTAGGCCAGTTGGTTGTGCACAAAGGTGGTCTCTTGGATTTGGCTCCTATTTGTTGTTTGAATTGAAAAGTATATGATCGATGAATAAAATGAATTCAACAAAGGTGCTTTGTTTTAATCGTAATGCACATAATCAACTCACAAGTCTAAATTATAAATTATGTTTCTTTTATCTTTTTAACTTATAAATATTGGTAAAAAAGTTATAGTTGAATTTTGCCTTGATATTTGGACCGGTTTAGATTGATTAAGGGGGAATAATCTTAGAATAAATAATTAATACAAGTAAATTGAAATTAAGTTCTTTTCAAGGAATTGTATGCCCAATATTTTAATCCTTGACTTTATCAAAACCCAATCAATTATTTATTCATTTTTTTGTACTATAACTTTGGATACTAGACGGTTATCATTGACACTGTGGCTTTCACATTGTCCAATTTTACACACAAAAGAAAATAACAAAGTCCTAATTTATGTTATTCTTCTTTCAAAATTAGAACCCACCATTGCTAAGTTGCCTCCTTTGTATAATTAGAAAATGACCCACATGTAGAAAGTTCCCATTTCATCTCATCAACACTAACGATCTCTTTAGAAGAGGGGAAAAAGTTGGAAATGTGTTCACATTGCTATAACAAGTATCACAATAATTGTATAACCCTATCAAATTTATCAATTGTCATTTCCAACAAATCAAATACTCTTGAATATTTTCATCACTTTATTTCTTTTAAGTATTTCTCTTAAATAACTAAACATTTTCCTAAATTTCTATTTTGTTTCTCTTTTTACACATTTTTATTATATTTTTATTCATTATTTCTTTTTTAGATTAGAAAAATTTATAGATGGGAATCTAAGTTTATAAAAGGAGGAATGATATTATGATGACTTTTCTTTTTCTCATTTTAGTGTAATTTTTTTTACAAAATTCTTAGAATGGATAAAAAAAAATTTACTATAAATATATTGTGCTTTTATTAAGAAGAAGTCGTGTCACCGTGACACGATCTTATAACTCGGAATTATGATATGATTTTAAAAATTAAACTGAAATCCTGTCATATTGATATGATTTTAGTACAATAAAATTAAATTGAAATTGTGTCACGTTAGAATGATTTCAAAACAATTGAAATTGTGTCAATGATGACACGATCAATTAATCCAAATTAATACTACCTTTATACTAAAATAATATTATAATGACACAATTTTATTTTGAATTAAATAAAATATTGCCATGTAACAAATACACCATTTACCCATGGCGGGAGTAAAAAAAAATTATCCATTACGAAAATTTTGTAAAAAAATTATATCAAAATAGAAAAAAAAAACTATTTTGATATCTCAACATATTTTTATTTTTACCCTCATTTTGTACATATTATATTACCTTTATTTTTCTCTTTATCTTTACTATTATAAAAAATTAATTTATTTTTCATGATCAAATTATTCTTAAAAATCAAGTTGTCAAGTGATTATTGGATGTTGAAAAAGTTCATTTTTCCTTTAAATAGTCTTAATTGTGCAAAATAGGAGGAAAACTAATATACAAAAACATCATTAAAAGTTCCATCTCTATATTAAGCGCATGAAAGTTTATCGATCCAAAAAAAACATAATCACTACATTCTCATACGAACCATGAAAAAAATGTGTTTGTGTATTATAACATCAGAACACAGCTTATTGAAATCAGCACACAAGAGAAACAAGCACAAAATGTGAATAACACATGTCCAGAATAAAATGAACAAGCACAAACAAACCAAGGAGCTGTGTCAAAACAAACTGAAAGCTTTCAAAGCATCTCTCTGGCAATGAGAAGAGTAAGCAGAAGGGGAAAGATCCCAGTGATCACTGCATGATGGTTGTTGAGGCTATTTGCATGACTAGAAGGTGGTTCTGCAGGAGCCATGTGATGATGATGACCCTCATGAGCAGCTACAACTGCAACCAAAACCATGAAAAGGGCTATGAAGAATGAGAATTTGACTTGTGAAGCCATGCTTTAATCTGCAGAATTCTCACTATTGGCTTCACATATTCGGTTTAAGTAGGTTATATTATATATATAGAGTAGCATGAGTTGACTTTTATAGTTCAAGAGGTGCATAGCCATAACACTCAATATAATAATCATATTATTAGGAAGAGAATAACATATACTTACATTGAAATTTTTATTTCTATTAATGTGTACAACTGTAAGTTTATTTTGAACATATAAGAAGTTTATAACTGTCCAATTCATAAGAATTGGTCTACAAATATATGTCTTTAAAGGTAACTAGGCAAATTCAATGCACCTTGATATAGAGAATCATATTTTGTTCAAATATAAACTAATATGTTACCCCTAGATTGTTAAAAACTTCCCAATAAGAACGTTTGATCTTGCATAATCCATCTCAATTCACCTCTGAGAATCTTTAGAAATATGTCATCATTAGCCATATCAGATCAGATTATGCATAAATAGTAGTTTTGGTAACTCTGATAAAATTTCCACATGCTAATGTCTCACCGTTCACCACCAATCCTTTTGTATGTAAAAGAAGAATCACCTCCCAAAGAGTGTCTCTAAACTCAATCAAAATCATAATCGGAATATCGTATACAATTTTAATGAGAGATTCCATGTAATTATTGTTAAATATACTCAAATGTTAAAAGTCTAATGTCATGTTATCAAATATGATTAATTAATTTTTTTAGATATTTTTAAAGTGATTAATTGATTGTTTTAAAAATTTTAAACTTTTTTAAAGGTTGGAATGTTTTGTTTTAATATTTTTATTCGAATTTAAGAAAAGAATAATCATAAAACTTTGTATGACTTTAAAAAATTTCATCCTATTCTAAAAAAATTTGCTGACTCCGATAACAATTGTGTTTGCTAATATATATTTTTCTTTAATAATTCAATTTGCTGGTCATCTTTAACTCTGAAAGTGAATGGTGTAATCCTATTTTTGTTTTCAACAGAAGTACGCTTTCCCATGCCATTAACAGCTCTTAAATATATTTTATATCATGTGTTTACTATACTTGTAAATAAATTAAGTATTGTTGCTTACACGGAAGAAGAAACATTGCTTTCCAAATGATAAATGTCCACAAAACATGTTTCCTAAACCAAATAAAATGTTTGGTCAATTTCCCTGACTCGATTTGTTGCAATTATATATTTAACGAAAGTTAGGAACTCTTAATTCCACAAATAAAAAATTGCAAGGTTAAATATATTATTGCTGTATGAAGAAAAGAAATTTAACAAAAAGTATACACTGGTGAAGTACGCGAAAGAAGATATTGTCAATGACAAGAAGTACTACAAAGTACGAACTAATTTGTGTGAAGTACAATATTTAGAAATCAAATATAATTATGTTATGAAACAGTAATCTACAAATCATTTATCAAGTGACAACAAGAACACATGGGCCTTGATTTTTTTTTCTTTCCTCCCTCCTTCCTTGTTTTTTTTTTAATTTCCTTTTATTGGTTCTTTTTGTTTTTTGTTTTTAAATTATCAAAGTTCAAACTAAATAAACAATATATATCTTTTCTATTTAGGCCAGTAATGTTATAATTCAAATTTAGAGTTATATTTTTTGCATATTAACAAAAATCACATAAAGTAAACATATTACATTATCAACTTAATCAATTTCCAAAACAAAATTGAATTATGTTCTATTTTTTATAATTATGGAAACATAAATTTCATTTATTTCTTTTATTGAAAGTAAAAAAAAAAAAACTTTGAATACTCGAATTATAGCTTCATATAAAATCGATTTTGTTCTTAGAATGTTTTGATGTAATTAAAATAAATTTTCAAATGTATTTTTTAGATAAAAGGTAATAAGAAAGACGAAATTGCAGAAGTGAAGAAATACTATAATATGAATGGTAAAACTTTTAAAACATTGAAAGTAAATAAATCAATTTAAGAGTAAACAAAAGTAAAAGGAGGAAATCTTACAAAGTGAAAAATACTTTAAAGGAGAAAGCTACATGATAACAAGAATTTTAACATACAAAATAAAACAAAGTAAATGCTTAGAAAATTAAGGCGCGAGAAAGATGACTGATGAATATAAATAACAAAAATGAGCAAATAATAAAAAATTATCCTAAAAAATATTAAGAATATTATTTTTAAATTTTAGTTTATCACTTGTATATTAGTAGTGAATCTTAAAAATAATGATAACAATATACGGATCAACTTAAGAAATTTTAAACAATTATTTTAATCGGTGTCAAAGATATTAGTAATCATAAACTTTAACTATAAAAGATGGAGCGGTGAGTCTTTATATATAAAACTAGTTATCTTTATGTAATCAAGAATATTATCATTCAATCAAGGAAATACGTAACAGAGAGTAGATGATAGGATGGTTCCAGAAAAGACATAGGAATATTACTCACAAGGTTCGACGACCTCCCCTTCCATTTCTCCTGCTCTATAACTAATTTTTCCTGTCATGTGTAATTCCTTGCGTTTGTTGGTATCATTGCTCCCTCCATTGAACAAAACCTTGTCCTCAAGGTTGAAGTGGGGATACAACATTGTATGTCTGTATAAAGCTCTCATGTAATTTCTTCTGCAAACAACCCATGCCATTTAATTAGCACTTCCTCTTGCCATTTGTCATTCTTCTTGATCATTCGACGATTGTATAAGATTACTTGAGGTTGTAAAGGAGAATCCTTCTTGTTCAGTAATAATGGTTTCGGAACACATGCAAGTTGTGGATGCCCTTCACATTTCTTAAGCACTGACACTTGAAACATAGGGTGAATTTGGGCTGATGGGGGAAGTTGTAATTTTACCAATGCGTGCACACTTGGAAATGGTCCAAAATAGCTCATAAACATTTTTTTATTTTTTGTTAGTCGCAGATGATGTTGTCTATATGGTTGCAATTAGACATAAACGAAATCTCTGTTATGGTTGCTTGATTTTTCATCCTCAGTTGTCACTTTTTAATATTAGTTTTTTAAGAAAATCCAACAATGCATCCCTGATTTGAAGTTGTTCTTGAATAGAAGGTGTATCACCCTACTTGAGCTTTATAACGAATTAAGGGGGCGAATCTCTACCAAATAGAGCTTTAAATGGAGACATACCAATAGCAAAATGGGAAGCAGTAAGCCGCGCAAGGTAAGAGTGTGTACCAATCTTTGGGATTTACTTGAGTGTAACATCTCAAATACATTTCCAAGTAATCATTAAGTACTTGTGTTTGGCCATCTGGCTGTGAATGGTAAGCCGAGCTGCGTGCAAGTTTGATTCCTTGTCGATTAGAAATTTGTTCCCAAAATTTTTGGTAAATATCTTATCATGATTTGATACAATTGTTTGAGGAATGTCATGATCACTCACAACTATTTTAAGAAAGACATCAACAACTTTGGGTGTTGAAAGATCTGATGTTAAGGGACTAAAATAAGCAAATTTGGATAGACAATCTATGATTACCAATATCACATAATATCTATGTGAAAAAGGAAGCTCCGTAATAAAATCCATAATAATATCTTGCCAAATTTGATTGGTATAGGCAAACAATGTAAAAGACAACCACCTTGCTTGCTAGCAAATTGAACAAGCTCTAACATAAGCTTTTACTATGTTGGCCGTATTCTTCCTAAAGAATTGAGCTATTAGTCGAGACAGTGTCTTTTGATATCCAAAATGATCATCCATTATTGAATCGTGGAATTCCTGTAATATTTTTATCTTCAAATATGATTTGGCTGGTATAGACACCTTATCGTCCTAAAACCAAAGTCCCTTTTTAATTGTTAGTCTTCTGTTTACAGTCCAACTTTAGAAAATTCATCAATTGACTTCAAATGTTTTAGCTCCTTTCAAATAAGAGGTATTCATGAACATGTAATAATTGTAATAATTGTGATGGCTAAAAATGCTCTAGATAGACCATCAGCTCCCATTTTCAATCCTGCTCTGTATTCTATATCAAAATCATACCCTAATAGTTTCGTCAACAATGTTAGCTATTTTGGTGCTTGTATAACTTATGCTTGAAGTTCTTTTAACTTTTGAAATCAATCTTTATTGTGAATTTGTGGCCCAATAAGTAATGCCAAAATTTTGCCACTGTTGCCACTATAGCCTACATTTTCCTAGCGTAATCTGATTGTTTTTGAGCTATGGTGGACCAATATTTAGAAAAATATGTAATAGGATGGCCTTGCGGACTCATTGTTCCTATACCTGTACCCGAGACATCATTTTATAACACAAAGGGTTGTGAGAAATTCGATAGTGCCAACACTTATGCTTGAGACCGTGCAAACAACATGAAAGCTTTAGTGGTTCAGTCAAACCATTTAAATCCATCCATTCTTAATAAATATGTGAGAAGAGCTGCCATTACTGCAAAACGTCTAATGAATTTGCAGTAATAGTTAGCTAAGCCTAAAAATGCTCTTAGTTGTCGAATAAAATAAGGTATAGGTCACTGTCACAACTTTAATTGTTGTGTCATCCACTTTGACCCCTTTTCCGAATACAATATGTATGAGATATTCCTTATGAATTTGACCAAATGCATACTTGAACAGTTTATGTTTTCTCAAAATTACTAAGACGTACTCTCAATAAAAGTACTAAATGATATAAACTTCTATGTTGATAGTCAAAAAGAAAATGATGATAACAGTGTACTAATCAACATAAGAAATTTTAAACAATTATTCTAAGCGGTGCGAAAGATACTCGTAATCACAAACTTCAACAATAAGTGATAGAGCTATGAACCCCTATCTGTACAACATGCTATCCATATGTAAGCAAAAATATTATCATTCAGTGAGAGAAACACATAACAGAGAGAAGATGATAGCTAAAAAAAATATATAAAAAATATTACTCACAAGGTTCAAAACTTCCTCTTCATTTCTCCTATTCTTTAACCGTCTCTTCCTGTCACGTGCAAATAATTCCATGCATGTCGGTATCACATTCCAGTTTTGGTTGTTATATGTTTCTAAATAAAAGTACAATGAAAAATACTTTTTAATAAAAAATTTCTCATTAATACATTTTCTTCTTAACTTCCAGTAAAAATCAAATGTTACCTAAAGACTTCGGTGAAAGATTTTTTTTTTAGCTTTTCTATCAATATCTTATTCACTATCTTAGTGCTTCCAACTTTTTTTTTTCTCTCAACTTGTTTAACTTCCGTCAATTCCTCTCTCTTTGAACTAAATTTCCTATCAATAACAATAATATATGGATAATTTTTTCTTTTAAATAATACTTGTAAAAGAAAAAAAGTACCAAGTGTAAAATATGATTCACTATAAAAATGAATTAAGAAATTTGATGTTTGCGAGGTTTCTAAAATTCTTACTTGTTTATTATAATTGTAAATGAAATAAAAAAAAAAGTCTTGCGAACAGTGTTAGCCATTTTTTGTTTTTGTTTTCAAAGGACTTGTAATGTTGAGAATGTGTTATTTAATAATGTATTTTAAAATAAAAGTTACATGGAATAATATTATATATGCAACAATTGTTTTCTTTCGAATTGGTAATCAAACTTTCTAATCAGTATTTTAAGATAAAAATAAATATATATCAATATTTTAATTTCCTTAAAAAAGTACTATATTATTTTAACGTATTACACAAAAAAAAAAAAAATGCTTGTTAATTTCATGTAACATGTGCATTTTTCTCTGCCTTCATTGTTATTGGATGTTCATATCCTGCCTTATTTTACGTTTCATTATTACTATGCCATTTGTTATATTTGATCCATAATTTATAAAAGTGATTGCATAACTTCTACGAAGTTGCTGTTCAATAAATCCAACTACTTAGTCCGAGCATATGCGTTTGACTAATTGATATGCTTAAATTTAGGATAATATCTATATGTGGTCTTGATTTTCTCCTCTAATATAAATATAAATAGGGTGCTTCTTTGTAAAGTAGTTACATAGAGATAAAAACCACATCACCTATCACAACTTACAAAATTAACAACGTCCTTCAGTGTAACGCCTTTCTCTCATTAGTTTGTTATTCCATTCTTATCAATTTTATATTAATTTTATATTAGTAAAAAAATAGATTCAAATTAAAAACATATTACATTAGTTATATTATAATTGATATAAAAAATGTTTCTCTATATTAGTTGTAACTAATAATGGAAGTAAAAAGTAATCTAGAAAGTTTTCTTAAAGAATTATATGAATATAATAGTATTTATTATATCAGTTGTTATTACATCGACGTAATATGATAGATATATTATAATGATTGTTATAATAACCTATGTAATATGATGTTAAATCGGTTGGAATAAAAACTTATGTAATGTATCCTTTTAATCCTATAATACTTATTTTTACTATTTTCAGTGATTTTGTGTTGTTGTGTATTGTTGTCGTTGTTTTATTTATGCGGCTTGTTCTCATTTTTCATTCATGTTTGCTTGTCATTCGTTAGTAACCTTTGTCCACTTTGATTTTTTTTGTATTTTTGATGTGTGTAATTTGCTTAACTTGTTTTTATTGACATTACATGTTACTAAGAAATACGAGTATCCTAACATTTTAGGGTCGTACTTTCTCTACTATCATTGAGTCCTATCACTGTAACAACAACTTTACTTGACTTGTATCTTTTCAGTGTGCATCATCGAGCGCTTATCTCCACTGTAAATCATGAACGTCTATTGATTCCACCTTCTGCTCCTTGCCGTTTCTTTTTACGAAAAGTTAACAATTTTGTAAAATTGATTAAAAATGGTTAGAAATTTGTTTTTGATCCAAATTTTTTAATAAGAACTTCTTTTAGTGCATATTTAAAAGTAGAGTTCTCATATTACATAGAATTATCAAAAATTTTAAATTGTCAAAATTTAGGGCAACAACACTTCAAATGAAACTTTTGATAAAAAATTTAGATTGAGACGTGTTAAAAATGAAAATTATTAAAAATAAGATAAGGAATGTGCTATATCGGAGTTTCCAATTTCCAAATTTCATCATTTACCATTAATTTTTTATTTTTATTTATTTTTGTGTATTTTGAACTATTTTTTAAAGCTAATGGTTATTTTAGATATTTTACTTATCCTATAGAGTGCTTATAAAATTTTGTAAGTGCAGGAAGCAACTGTGTTATAGCTGGCTCTTCAATTGGGCCCTTCCAGCCCATTGACTCCCACAGACAACACACCCAGCTTACGTTTGGTTACTGTCACTGCAGTAGCTATAGTGAATAGTTGATAGAATAGAACACAATAGAACCACCGATACATGCTTCATAGCGACTGACCTTACTTAGCTCCTCCATTCTTCTCTACATTCAATCTTCTCACTCTCCGCCAAAATCTGCTTACAATGCCATTTCCTTATTTATATCTCTGATTCCTTCTTTCATCTATCTTCTCTTCTATGCTCCTTCATTCATAACAGGCTATGGCTCTCACTTCCACTCTCTCTCTCTACTCTCACCCGCAGGTAACCAACTCCGTCACTCACACCTAACTAACCGCTCCTCTTTTTCGTTATTTGTCATTGAAACCCTAACGCTTTCGCAGGTTCGCCTCCGCAACCAGCGCTTGCAATCGCTTGCCTTAACCGCCGCCGGAGTCGCCGGCGTCGCTCAATTTGCGCCGCTTCCCGCTCTGAACTGCCGGAGAACGCGTTCTCCGAGAGCGCGATTTGGGAGCTTTGTGGTCAGGGCTTCTTCCAGCGTGGAAGGAACTCGCCCGCGCGCCGCCGGTTCTCGCAGAGTCTATCGCCAGTCTCAGGCCGAAGCGCCGCTATCCAGTGCTCCGGTGAAGCAGATTGCCAACGCTGTTGGCCCCTTCGCCGTGCTGGTCGCCCTCACTTTTGGTATCCAGTGCTTAATTTTCCTTTTTCTTTGGCTATTATATTTCGGTACTCTTTAGTCGTTCATATCGTTGCCTGCATTCTAATCTATGATGCATGGAAACTGTGCGTGCCAGTATCGATTTCGAGTAGGCGTATGCCGATTAACTCTAACTTTGTTGCTAGACCAACACGTGGTACACTTTCTCTTAACGGTGGTAGGCAATTATGAATTAACATTCCAAGGACGTTTTTTTTTCCTTTCTACGTGACTTTCATTAGGCACCGGATGTTAGTTATTTCTAACACATTGTCAGTTATAACTTACAAGTACTTTTGGGAGAAAAAAATCAAAGAAGGAAAAGAGAACTGAGCTGATCTCATAAGTTAAAATTAAATACACTGAACTTCTATAGGAGCTCTTTCCACTTAACTTCTCTACAAGTTTAGGTTCATACGAGTTGATTTTAGTTTATGGAGAAGGAAAATGCATTTTACATTTTTTATCTTCTCTTACAAGTACTTAAGGAAAAAATTTATCAAAATAGGATCAGTAAGCATCGGAACTTTATCTATAATTTTTATTTCATCTTATAAGAGATGAATTTTAATATTTGAGGTTCAAAATCAGCTGTTGGTAATGGCACTAGTCATAACTAAGAGAAAGGAGTATCTCTCAACAACTCATTCAACATTAAAATGCATCAAATGAACACATATTCATCTATTAAGCTAAGTAATTTTATATTTAAAATTAGAGGCAAGGGTTGCATAGTTTAACCATTTATCTAAATAGGGAAATGTATTTTAATATTAAATATTAAGCATATAGTTATCAAACTCGAGATTACAGAAATTTGTGAAGCCTTCGAGTACTTGTAAGAGTTTACTTAATAAGGATATTAAAAAAGCATAATCATAGTATCCAAACAAAATGTTATACCGTAAAATATTAAATATCCAACATTCCTATGTGGTAGTGATCAATGATCACAATGACTAGTCATATTGATTTGCAATGAGCAACTTATCCCTATTCTCAATGATCTCAAATTCTGAAGTTGTCAACTAATATTGCAAGTTCAGACGAAAAATATCAGATGGGAATGACATCATGTTCACCTAGAGGGCTGTTTGAGGAGAGATCACATTTGTTCACTCTTTGCAGTTTCAGATTCAGACATTACAAGCAGTTACACCTTGCAGATTTTGTTGCAGCCGGGCAAACAAGGCGCCTTTGCAGGTCATGGTGCTTGCATCTCAGGTTTATTCTTTGATCATGGTCATCATAAGTTTTCCTCAGCCTGGAGGCCTGTCAGAGGAGTTATAGAGGACATCAGTTGTGGTCAGAGGAAACAAACACGGTCAGAGGAAACAAACACAGAAGATAAAAGGAGGGACTTGTTGTAAAAGAGGCAAAAACAAAAGTGTTATGAAGGTGATTGGGAAAACGCAGAAGGGAAGAAATAAAATAACCAAGGAACCCTAAAAAGCAAAGCTGTTTTAGGCAATTTGTGTTGTGAAGTCCCATGTTGCTTGCTTCAATTCTTCCAATGTGTATATATATATATATATATATATATATATATATATATATATATATATTTGTTGGACAATTTCACATAATTTTAATTAGTTTTAGGATGAAAACTGTCATTTTGTGGGCATATCTCTTCTCATCGCCATAGACTTGCTAGCATGACAGCAGATTCATGATTTGGACTGAATTTATTTTGAATTTACTGAAGTGTGGCTGAGTTTAATGCAGTTTGAGTTTCCAATCTCTTAAAAATTGGACTTTAAGCCTAACTCAACTTTACAAAACGAGCTTGTAAAGTGAGGTTTGCACTAACTTATAAATTATTGAAAGACCTTATCTCTAGTTGATATAAGATCTCTAATATAACCTATTTGACTCATTCTTCTCATAGCGATAAATGAACTTGTTTGTGTCAACTCATGAGCTAAACTAGAATTATAGAAGCGAAAACAGCAAAAATTATACATCCCTAGTTCTTATAGGAAACATTGGGGTTTGAGAAGTATTTGATACGATTCACATGTGTGGCACCTCTTGTCTCCCTGGAAAGTCCTTGTCTCTTTTAATGTTTTGAAGCCCTATTAATATTAAATACAATTTATTTTTCTTTAATATTTTTCCTTTAACCCATTCCCTCTTCCCATTATGAAGTAAAGAAATTTCTCATGTTTACCTCTCCTACTGAGTATCTAATTCAAGTAAATTTCTGACTCTAGTTTGGTATACATTTTGAAATATCCTTGCTTCTCAATTAATCTGTGTTTTGGTGCTATTAGTATGATTCTGTTATTTTTTTGTTGTTGTTGCTCTTCTCTATTTGTTAGATTTCATAATAGTGGTTGTACTAATTTGTTTTCAGCTTACAGTTATATGGAAATTAGTGGAGAAGCTTCTTGTTCCAGCTCCGAAACAATTGAAATCTTCGACTGTGGAAAGTCAACCCCCTTCACAAGGACTGAAGTGGTCTTTTGCTGCTGGTACAAATTTGTTATCCCAGCTTGGGGCAAAGATTGAGAGGCAATCTAAACAGAAGCTCAATGAGTTTGCTCGGGAATTGAGGTCGTTTCCTAGTATTGATATGTCAGGTATGCTGACTTGATTGAAAATTTTATAAATGAGAAAGATATTTATGGTTATCTGGAACACTTTAGATTCAGTAATGAAGATTCTTCTTAGATATTTGTTCAAAATAACTTCATTATTTTGTCATTTGTAGACGTGATCTGATTCATTTGTTTTCATGAAAACCAAAGTTTTTATTGGCTAATCTAATTGATATTGGATTTTTCTCGGTCTATAAAACTGTAACATCTTCCAATGGAAGGTTTGTGTCTCCTTGTTATTTTTTTTTTCTTTTCAACTTAATTTCCTTTCACACTTTTAGGAATTGATTTGTACAATAATGTTTTCTGGTAATTAAGGAAATGCAAAATAATTTGATTTTTAAATCCTTTTGATTTGTATCAGTCCAGAAATATACTATTTTTATGACTGTATTTGATTTCATTTTAGTTTTAATTATTTGATTGACAATTTTGCGGTTATTATTATTTTACCCACTTTATCACAATCTTAATAAGGATAATAAAGTAAATTATTTAACTTTTTCTGGGTTACCATGTTATAAAGTAAATTACTTAACTTTTTCTAGTTTACCTGTTATAAAGTAAATTACCTAACTAAATGAATTTCTTTTTTTGCTAATGTATTTTGTAAAAAAATTTAAACCATATTTTTATAATAGGATAAAAACATATGATTTGATTTCTAGGTCCCATTTGTTCATTTCAAAACATAGCAAATCATGTTTTAATCACTTATAATGCACTAGATATTTCTTGCTTCATTGCAGTTGACTTTAAAATGTGGGTACCATAGAAATAAATTGATACATAAAAGCAAAAGTAATTGATTTATCGTACTTAAAATTTGGCAGGACGCAACTTTGGAGATGAAGGATTATTCTTCCTTGCTGAGAGCTTGGCATTTAACCAGGTAACAACTATCTTCCATTTATCATTGCTTTCATAAAGCTGCCTGTTTTGATACTGTTATTAAAAGATATAGTGTGATATTACCTACTGTACAGTCATATTGCAGGATTATTTGAGTGAACAGTTGAATCAATTTTAAAATCTTTGAAATCCAAACATTATAACTATCATATGTAACATGTAGTACCTTGCTTAAAAAAGGCACATTTATGCAAAGATATGAAGGAAAATCCGAATTCGGTGTATTGTGATCCTTTTAGCACATTGAATTATGAAGTATATATCTTCCCGAAGTATACAACTTAAATCAAAATGTCATCATGGCTTAGACAATGTAATTAACGTTGGAATATTTCAACATTTACTTTAAATAAATCCATCTGTGAGCTTTAGCTAGTTAGTCTGCAGGTTTTATGAAGCCCATGTAAGTGTATCTGTATAGGTCAGTAGGGCTAATAGATGTTGAAAGTTTAGATACCAGTCAGTGAATCCATTTAAAAGTATGCAACTTACAGTGGCAAGGCATGGCTTCTTTTCTTTTTGAGAATGAATTATGCTTCCTAAATCACTTAGTTTTGTGACCTTTCAAGGTCAGGTGTTTTTATGATTGAATGCTTTGGAATAGATGGTCAGTTAATATTAGTATCTGCAAAACCCACTTAATGAGTTTGGACAGAGGTTCCACTTTTTGTCTATGAAATATGCTCCAAAGAAAGGGTGACAAGAGAAATAAATATTTTCTGATTTTGCTTGGAGTGTATTGTCCACTCAGATGGACTTGTTTTTATTTTTCCATCCCCAATTTGCATGCCATTCTTTCAAATGTGAACTGTATAATCCTCTAGTAAGAATGTATACAAGTCAATCTTAATAAAAAATTTCCTTGACAAAATGCTTGTCTAAATCTATTTGCTTTGATTGGTCGTTCTGAGTAGGATTGAGCTATATTGATAGCTGACTTATCATTACGTTAGAGTTTCATAAGTCCCTTCCTTCTAATCTCCAAGTCTTCTAAAATAATTTCAACCAAATTAGGTCATAGATACCTCTTGCCATAGCTTAAAGCTCAGTTCCAGTACAAGGTTGAGCCCCAACATTCTGCCTTTTACTCTTCCAAGTAATTAAATTTCCTCCATGCAAGGCACAGCATCCAATAGTGAACCTCCTATTAGTCACAACCTTGCATAGTCAACATCAGTGTAAGAGTCAAGAATTTCACAAACTCCCTTTTCTATATCAAACAAAGACCAAGATAAGAGAGCCTATAAAAATGAAAAAAAATTGGTATTGTTCGCACAGAATAGTAATCGCAAAAGAAGAGAACTGGAGCCGAATGAACCCTGCTGAGCCAAGTCTGTGATCGCTGGAAAAGATCTAATAGTGCGTAAAAAAGGTGCTGGGAAAGTTCCCAGCGATCTGCGAAGTCGGCAGAAAATTCTGTTAGTCTCTGGAAAAGTTTGGACAGTGGCTGAAAAGCTAGAAATGTGTCAGAATATTGCCCTCTGTCAGATATATGATGGACGCAGGAGGGTGACTAAAAGATATGATGGTTTTCTGAAAATTCAAACTGCATTTTTGGATGTCTGATGGTGCAGTCCAGCAAACCTTCTAAAGAAGACATTTTTTTTTGTGGAATTAATTAGAGTGCCCATGTGAGGAGCTCTAATACCATGTGAGAGGAGGAAAACAAATATTTTCTTAAATTGTTTGAGTGTATTTTATACCTAACACACTGAACTTATTTATTTCAAGAGGATTGATTACGAATATAATTGATGCCAAACCGATTTACAAGAGAACAATTAAGATTCTACTTCCTTAGATGAACTACTTGATATATCCAGTGTTATCAATATTAGATAACAGAAAATATCGGGGACTCCAAAAATCTATAATCAAAATATATTTGAAGTCATAACGGATTATTGTGGAAGCACTGTTAACAAAAATTATAAATACAAATACGTGTAGATAACTAAAAAATTGTAGAAATATAATTGTGATGCAAAAATAGTGAAAGACAACCATATAATTACTAATAATATCATGTCTAGAAATTCAAATAACAGTACAATAAAATCAAAACATCACCAAGTTCAAGTTCAAGACTTAAAATAACAAAAACATAATAAATGTCATAAATTTCTAACTATCAGACTCTTCTTCTATCCTAACATAATTATTTTCAATGTTATCCAATGTGGCATACCCTTCATCCTCTTCCCCTTCAAAGAAGGTATTGTCAAAGTTAAGTATTTCTTCGAATTAAAATCAAAGCTACCAAATTGTAATTCATCCTTAACCACAACATGAATCTTCTCTTTGCTCCTCCATCTTATTGTGGATGAAGTTGAACTTGGACTTTCTTAAAAAAGCATAGGAAGATCTAGTAACAATACCACCACTTGATGATTGCTTTCTTTTCTCCTTGTATAAATTTTGGCTCTCCAACGCCTATACTTTGCAAACAATTGGCCATTTAAGAGTAGGATCATTGTGAAAAACAAAATCATTTCCCCATCTACAATTCTAACACAGTTGCAACACAATTTTAAAAGGGATTAATACAATAATTTTCTAAAAACTCATAAACCTATTATAGAGATAAGAAACAAATTCTATATATAATCAAGAATATTTGGATTATATATGTTTCTTTTCACTTTTTGGATTTTAGATAGATGAATTAGATTCACTTTTTGTTATATTTGGCTAACTTTGTTCATAGATGATTTTTAATACATAAATCTTAAATGTCAATTTATATAATTTATAATAATGTAATTTATAGATCCGTTTTTGTGTCCTATATTTTGAAGATTACACGTGTCTACTTATCGTATCCGCATATCTGTGCTACATAGGTTGTATGGTCCAACCTTTTAAAGAAAAAAGAACTATTGGACTGACCCAATATGTATAAACCGGAATTAGAGCATGAGTTACGGTTGAAGTGCCTCGGGTCAGGTCATGCTAACTGTAGGCTTCTTCATTACTCAGACCACTGTGTGGGTACGCCATTTCTGCTTTGAACCACCACTTCATGTTGCCATGGCCCTTTTTCAATAACACTGGATATATCCATTATCAAGTATCTATGTTACTTAGAAAAAATAAACATTATAGAACCTCGCATATCTTTGAAAATATTCCTATTTCCAACTGAGAATTCGTGAACACGTTGGATAGACCATATTTTCTAATAGAATTATATTTCTTCAGGATCATAAGTGTTATAATTAATTAATTACCGTTATTTATTGTTGATTAATTGAGAAACCCTAAATCATAAACCTTTTTTTATTGTTATCTCCGAAAATGTACCTAGTTCTGACAGAGAATTCGTGAACACACTGGATAGACCAGATTTTCAAATAGAATTATATTTTTTCATATATATGTTATAATTAATTAATTACCCTTATTTATTGTCTACTAACTGAGAAACATATAAATTATTAGTTTAATACAGTTCAAGATTGCACAGAAGCTTGTGTATCCGTTATAATCTATATGAGTCAAATCTTGTTTATAGAGAGATTTGCTGCATGGAAGTTTGGTTTTGGTTCATAATCTCAGTCTGTAATCTATAGTTCATAAGAAAGTAGTGTAATGAAAGATGCTCTTTGGTGCTCTCTCTTTGAGCACATGCTAAATATATTTTGTTATAAAGACTGCAGAGGAAGTTAGTTTTGCTGCAAATGGAATAACTGCAGCTGGGTTGAGGGCTTTTGATGGCGTTCTTCAATCAAACATCACATTAAAGACTCTTGATCTTTCAGGAAACCTAGTTGGAGATGAAGGTGCCAAGGTCAGTCCCCAGTGTTTCTCTGAATTCAGGATTTGGGTTCATTACTGTTATAGTTCCTTTATTTTATATAATTATTTGAAAGGTCCTTAAAACATATGTTAGGGTGATTTATGAAAGTTGTCTGCGTTCATACACTACTGTCAATAACACAATTTTAAATTGTTAGGTGAAGTCTTGTGAATGTTTTTGTTTCTGAAATTTGCCCTTAGACAAGAGCCATTTGGGCTTTTAAATGTGACAGTGTACAAGGCAACATACCTTGTGTTGAAGTTCAACCTTTACAATTGGGTGACATCTATTGACCACTTAGTCAGAGGCTTTGATACCATGCTCATGATAGATTATAACAATTTAGATAAAGGCTCACGCATTTATTTATATCAAAGGTCTTTGTTTATAATCTTCATTATTGTTATTGTTAATATTGTTCTTGTGGAGAAATTATGAAAATCCTGCTCTTTGTTTTTACCAAATGCAGTCTTAGTTTATTTTTTTGAACTTTGATATCTCAAAAATGAAAAAATTGTAATGAACTATTCAATTTACAGTCTTATTTCTATGTCCGAATAATGTGAAAGAAGGTAGACATGTAGGGGTAGCAGGCAACAGCTAGCGACGCCTTTGCTTATATAATTCTCGACTACTTTTTCTTTAAACAAGTCATTAAAATTGTTGACATCGTTTCCTGGAGACTTTGTTATTGATGGATCAATGGTTGTTTATATTACATGTTCTGTAATAATACTTGGTATTTCCTTCTAAGATTTCATAATTATTACTGTTGCACAATAAATTGAGTTTGATGCTTATAAATAGCATCTATGTATTTGATATTCTGTTTATGTTTATGAGGCTGTTTTCAATGAAATATAATATTGAATATCATACGAGAAAGAGCAAGTCAAATATTTTATTGGAGCTTGGTTCACTGTTTTAGGGTACTATAACTCCTTTGGAACAAGTTAAATCTGTTGCATGTGGTTCTTATAGCTAGTTACGTATCCATTCAAGTGCTGATGAGGAGTACAATGGATTATTATTAAATAGACATACATACATAGCCATATTTGTTCACTGTTTGAGCTTGTGTAATCTGCAATCCCATATCAAGCATATGCAGGATGACATGAATAGCTATGACGCAAAGATCCTCTCTGAGCCTGTATTTGCTAGAATATATTAATTTGTCTTTTGCCATAAAGAACCATGGACTAAAGATTAAGAAACTTATGGCTTACGTAGCCAATCATGATGATGATGAGAACAGTGTTTGAGATATGTTTATAACCCATCTCTATCATCTCTCAAAGAGATAAAAGACTACAAATTTGTTGACAGTTAGTGCTGATCATTGAATCATTTTCATACACTTATGTATAATTATTGTATTTATCTATTCACTATCTATATCCTTGTTCACTCTTCACAGTGTTTATGTGACATATTGGTGAATAACTCTAGCATCGAGAAGCTCCAGCTAAACAGTGCTGACTTGGGTGATGAGGTTAGCTTGGTGATTTGTATTTGTCATAGAATGACTACCCAATGGAACTAAGAAATGCTAACTGTATTATGCAGGGTGCAAAAGCTATTGCTGAAATGTTGAAGAAAAATTCAAGTTTGCGGGTTCTTGAACTGAACAATAACATGATTGAATACTCTGTATGGAATTTAAACTTATTCTCAGAGCATAGAAGTGAGTGTCCAAATATTATTTTTAATTTGTTTCATGGAAATGGAGGCAGGGATTTTCAAGTCTGGCTGGAGCTCTTCTTGAGAATAACAGTATACGAAATATGCATCTCAAGTGAGTAAGATTGTCACACTAAGTATTCTCCTCAAAATTTTGAGGAAGTAGCAGTTTAATTTATGATCTTCGTACTTTTGATGTTACAATTCCCTTGGAATTGTTTGATTAAATCTTTATGCTCATTACTTTATTCTTTTCCTCTTTTGTGAATTATTCCAACATTATCACTATTCAAGTGGCAACTATGGTGGTGCTTTGGGGGCTAATGCATTCGCTAAAGCACTTGAGAGCAACAAGTCGTTAAGGGTACTATTCTTGTTTTCTTTTGGATGAAAGGCCAACATTACATTCTCTCCTTAAGTTCTTGTTACAGCTTTCAGAATTCCCACTTTTTCCACTAGATCTAGTTATCTTATCCAGTACCAAAACATGTGCTGTATAGAACACAATGTTTTCATGAATTTTCATACAGAACACCTGAAATTCCAAAACGTATCTTAGATAAACTGAGAGCGAACCTTCAACATGTGTGATCTTGTGACAATTACAAAATGTTGCTTCATCTTCTAGAAAAAATATTTGCTTCAGCTTAAGCAAGAACACTTTACCCGGAACTTTAATATATGGACAGGAACTTCATTTGCATGGAAATTCTATTGGAGATGAAGGAATCCGTTCATTGATGGCGGGATTATCTTCACATAAAGGTTAACTTTTACTTATGTCTGATCTTGACTGTCATTTATGGTTCCACAATTCCACTTTAGTATTATACAATTAACTGACAAGCAGTATTCGTTCTGAAGGGAAACTCACACTTCTAGACATAGGCAACAACTCATTAACAGCTAAAGGTGCATTTCATGTCGCTGAGTATGTTAGGAAGAGCAGAAGCCTGTTATGGTTGAACCTTTACATGAATGACATTGGCGATGAGGTATTCTGTCCCCTGTTTCACACGAGATTATAAATCTTGTTGATATTGTGTCACAGTGTGAGGTCATACAGTAATTCTGATCCTTAAGATGTTTAAGTATTGTTTTTTTCCATAACTTATCAGTATAAATTGCATTCCATTCTGTCAAAATATAACGTATATGATAAAGTATACGAATAGTAAATTGATGTGTATGACTCAGAAATAACCATGCGTCACCCGGTATGTCCAAATTGCCATACCTGAGAATGTTTTGGTTTTCCCTTATTATTCACAGTAACAACTACCACAACAAAATTAATAGTTCTGCAAAGACAGATTTCTAAGAGGACAACGACTTCTGATTATATTCATTAACTGGTTGTGTATAATTGTCAGGGAGCCGAAAAAATTTCAGCCTCTTTAAAGGAAAATCGGTCAATAACAACATTGGATCTGGTAAGAGATCCTATTTTGTTTCCTTTATGTTTGCTCTTTGTACATGGCTTGTTACTCCACCTGCTCTGGTCATTAACAAAAGAAAAAACAGAAACGTCGAGTCTGTAATGTAAATACTATTGCCTGGGACATGACTTGTTTGAGTTCAATATTCCAGGGTGGAAATAACATTCACGCTGATGGTGTTACTGCCGTTGCTCAAGTTTTAAAAGATAATTTAGTTATTACCACTGTAAGCCTCAACAGTTATTTAGTTTCTCATCTTTGTCCTGTTTGTCTTTTCTATACTCTAATACAGATTTTTTCTCATTCTTAGTTGGAACTTAGTTATAATCCCATTGGACCAGACGGAGCCAAGGCCTTGGCTGAAGTTCTCAAGTTTCATGGGAACATAAAAACCCTTAAGCTTGGTTGGTGCCAGGTAACCTTTTTTCCATGAACTACCTGTAAGTTGTTTGTTTTAACTTCTATTTGTAACACAGAATAACTTTATAGATTGGAGCAAAAGGGGCAGAGTTCATTGCAGACGCTTTAAAATACAATACCACAATATCAATTTTGGACTTGAGAGCAAACGGACTGCGAGATGAAGTTTGTTTTCAGTACCTTGAATCATTTTTTCCTTTAATCTCTTTTCTCCAAACCTTTTTTGTCGGTCAATCTGAATATGTTATTGTTTTATGAATGAACTACTGCAGGGTGCACAGAGCCTGGCTCGCAGCTTGAAAGTGGTTAATGAAGCTTTAACCTCTCTAGATTTAGGATTTAATGAAATAAGGGTATGAATGTATTTTTTTGGCTCCTAAGGAAATTATATTGTCTCTAATGTTGTCTGATTCACAGGATGATGGAGCTTTTGCTATTGCTCAAGCACTCAAGTCTAATGATGATGTAGCTGTCACATCCCTTAACATTGCAAGTAACTTCCTTACAAAATTTGGGCAGGTGATGTATATTGTGGTATTGCTATTACTTTTTGCTCAGTTCTACCCTTCATTTTATTTTATTTTCATGGGTCTGAATATACTTCACATGCAGAGTGCCTTGGCTGATGCAAGAGACCATGTCTTGGAGATGACCGAAAAGGAAATCAACATCTTCCTCTAGAAGACATTATATTCTGCAATAAATATTTTTTAAAAACTTAGAGCAATTTTTTATTTTAATTTTGCATATATGCTGCCGGCATATCAAATTTTTGAGTTCTAACCAATTTATTAAGGGAAATTATAGAAATTTGTGTGCTCTCCAGCCTTAAATTGTCGATCCTGAAACCGTTACAATGGTTGGATGATATAGTTGACAACAGTAGTGATAGCTTGTGAGCAAAGGTATCACATGTAGTTGTAGTTTACCTTTGCCAGCGGTAGTTGTATCCTGCCAAATTAATCAGAGTTGTCAAAATGGAAGTTCCAAGATGATTTTTGTATTATTAATTTTTTATCTGGCTAATTTTGTTGCATAGACTCGATTTAAGGTTGTTTCCAGCTCTTTTATAAACCTCGTGTAATTTGGACAGCAAAAGGGTAATGAATGATGGATTGGATATTTTTATTCATTCTTAATCTAAATCTTTAATTTTCATGAAATTTGTCTAATATAAAATTATTGATCAAAATTTTGTATTCAAGCAATTTCAAAATATCATTTAACTTGCATCGTAGGTGATCTCAAAATATATTAAAATTATATTTAATTAAGTTTTAATGATTTCTTAAATTTGAATATTTTTAGAAAAAATTATTATTATTATTTTTATTTTATTAAGTGTTCAAAACATTTTTTTGAAACATTTTTCCATTTTATTCTTATTCTTGTTGAAAATAGAATGATTTATCTTTATTTTTATCTTTTCATATCTAACTCAATGAACAAAGTGTTCGAATCTCTTCTAATAAATATGTTAACTTGTTCTAATTATTTCTATCTTCTCATATCTGACTTAATGATCATTTGTTCAAATATTTTCTAACAAATTTGTTGACTTGCTATTTTCTTTTTGAAGAATTAGTTGACAAATTAAAAGAAATTGGAGACATAATAAGTTGATCGGTTAGTTCAAGACAGAAAAATCGAAATAATTACTACGTATTAAGGTCAAATGGCATGTACTTAAATAATAAAAAAATGTTTTAAACATAAAAGATTTTAATAATAAATCAGTTAAAAATATCTAAAACTGTAAATATTTAAATAAATCTTAAAATTGTTAATTTTGAAAATTTTATTTTGGCAATGACAATATTTACAACTATTTACAATATTCTAACATTAAAATGCATTTAAAAATAATGAACTTTTTTATAATTTAAAGCTTCTAGTGGAACTTTAATTTCTTTTTTAGTATTTCTTTATCAACCATATAAATTTAGAAAAAAAAAAAAATCAAGACTACTCATTAAATTAATATTTAGTAAAACTTAATTCTGTTTGTGCATGTATATATATTTCTAACTGTTATAATCATATCAACAAATTAACTTCAAATAATACAAGAACATACATTATTTAATAGTTTATTTTTTTCTTACAAAATGTATAAATTAAAATTTCTGTGGAGCGTTAGGCGACGACCTCCAACAGTGAGTTACTATTTTTTCTCGCAGTAGGGATAAGGAGAAAATACATGTGTGTCGTTGCTTTGAGTGTATATCTTACCTTTCTATTTTTATTTTAGAAAGCCCCCGTTGTTGCCACATAATCCTTGTTTACTGTTGTGCTAGTGCATTTAACAATTATGTTATGGCAATGCTAGCAATATTTCTATTATTATTTAAATTAATTTATTATTATTATTATTATTATTATTAAAATTATTAACACTGTTACTATTATTACTATTAATATTATTATTAACACTATTAATGGTATTATTAATACTAGAATTATTAATATTGTTATTATTAATAATAATATTATTATTATTATCAGAATATTATAAATAATATTATTAATATTATTATAAATATTATTATTCTTATTTATAATAAAGTAATAATATTATTATTGACATTATTAATATTACTAATATTATTAGTAATATTATTGTTATTATTAATAATAAAAGTTAATAATAATAGTTATAAATAAGAATAATAATAATAATATGATGACTATGTTGAAGTGAGTGTTGTGACAAGTCTATAGGTACATGTGGGACTTGAGTTTAATTCTCACTTGCACTCTATTAATGTAATATTATATAAGTTTCATTTTTATAAAAATAATCATATCTCCAAAACCTTCTTTTTTTAGAGTTTTGAGCTTTATTTAGATTATCTAGATCTCATCATTATGTTAACTAACTTTGTTATCAGATTTGTGATGGTATTTAAAGTAAGACGGTCCTATTAGAGTCTTAGATTAAGTAAGTTCGTTTTTTATTTCTTTTTCATTTGAGTCTATTTTCAAGTCTTTTTAATCCTTCATGTTTAGACTGTGGTTGCATATAATGTTTTTATCATCAAGATTAGCCTTTGTTAATTCATGGTTTTAGTAATGTGTTATGATCATTGATCAGGACTCTATAGTGCAGATTATACTATCTTTGAGTCGCCAAATAAGGGTTAGCCAATCTTGTTCCTACAGAATCCAGGCTTTTAGAGCTTTTTGTGAATTTTGTAAAGGAAACTAGTTTGAATATTATTTTTAATAGATATTGTAATTACTTGTTTTATTAAGTATGGATTAGATGAATTTGATTTAAATAAAATATATGTTTATGTATGGTATGATATAGTATCAATGTTTGTGAGTGATATAGAATGGTAATCGAGACATAATATTTTTAGAAAAAGAGATACCTATGTTGAGATTGTTAGGATGTGCATTGATTGGGGATTTGATCAATAAGGAGGTATCTTGACTCTACTGGTATATTAAAATCATCTAGATAAAGATTTCAAGTGGTGAGAATCAAATGAGATTCATATGACTATGTCCGAATTTTGAAATATGAGCTGATCGGAATAATGAAAATTGTATATGATGTTTGAAATAGGAACTAACCAGATCAAAACATATGGAGTGGTAGTATGACGTGTAGTCTAATTAATTCAATACACGAGTCTTGGGGGACTAGGGTCAATTATCAATGTATTCATTGCATGTATGATACTAGTTATTATATTGATAATGGTAATATGATGTATGAGCTGAATTATGAAAGTTTAATAGATTGTAGTTTGAATATGATAGAAATTTAATTTACGATTGTAGTTTTTAAAATAGAAAAGGTTTATTTTATTTTATTTTGTGATTATATGAATATATTTCTATTAAATCTTTAGTAGAAAAAATATATTTTAAAGTAATAAAATAAATATATGAATATTTATATTTAGATCTATTATAAAATTTCTACGTGACATATTTCTATCATATGAAAATTATGAGATATTACAATTAATACCAATAAAACTATAAATAATAGTTAAAATAATATTAAAAATAATAATTAAAGTAAGATAAATGCTAAAAATAATAAAAGTAAATTTCCTTAGAATAATATTAAAAATAAGAATCAAAGTAAGATAAATAACAATAATAACATTAAAAGTAATAAAAGTAGAATTCGTAAATTCGTTAGATACTTACGAAATTTCATCCGTACGAATATAGTTTAGTCTTTTGTTTATCAAAACGCCGCATACCAAGTAAATGTATGTTTACAAAAATAACTCTATGGAGTTCGTGTGTGTTGCGTAAATTTATTGTCATTGTGAAATATTATCTTATGATAATATATAAACTTTTTCTTTCCCTTTTTTCGTTATTCAACCAAAATTAATTACACATTAAATCCCAATCAATTGCAAGTAAATTAATTTCCGTTAATTTCCAAGTAAAACCAAAATTAAGTACTTGCGACATTAACCAGGTTCCATTAATTAATTTCCAAGCACATCACCTAATGCAAGTAAATTATTCCAATTAAGCAGAGTGTGAGGTGTCGTGGACCATGTCCATGATCGTCATGCATGTCAAACAAAGCAAACCAGATGTGAAAGAACATTAAAAAAACACCAAAACTACAATTCTTAGAGGCTAGTTGTTGACTTCCCAACTCTTTGTAAAATCCCAAAACTTATCATTGCACTGCGATTTCTGAAGCATACAATCTATCGCATTTTCATCCTTTGAATCAGAACCTGCAATATGACTGAGGCTGTACTGAAAGGTGTGCTTGGAAGTTTGACCTCTCTTGCTGCACCAGAGCTGGGATCATTTCTGGGTTTCAGTGGAGAAAAGGAAAAGCTTGAAAGCATGTTCACTGCAATCAAGGCTGCTCTTGAAGATGCTGAAGAAAAACAATTCTCAGACAAAGCTACAAAGGATTGGGTTGGAAAGCTCAAAGATGCAGCTTACGAGCTTGATGACATCTTGGACGAGTGTGTCTATGAACAATTGCTACTGGAACAAGAAGAAGAAAGAGAAGTCAGGTGTTGTGTATGTACTAAGCTCTTCCTTGTCCTCTTTTCATCCCACCCATGAATATCTATTTCCGTTACAAGATTGCGAAAAGAATGAAGATCGTAAATGAGAGATTATATCAAATTGCTAAAGAAAAGAACCACCTTGGTTTGAATTCGACGGTTCAAGAGGAAACCCGTGGAGTCCCTGAGTGGCAACAAACCTTCTCACTTGTCACTGAACCAAAAGTATATGGAAGAGACAAAGATATAGAAGATATCGTAGACTTTTTGGCAGGTGCTGCTTCTCGTGCTGAGAATTTACCAGTCTATCCGATCGTGGGTCAAGGCGGAATTGGGAAAACAACGCTGGCAAAACTCATCTTCAACCACAAGGATCTTAAAGATTTTCAGTTAAAAATTTGGGTATGCGTTTCTGAAGATTTCGGTCTGGAGAGAATGTTAAAAGCTATCATCCAAGCTGCATCTGAGGAGGTCTGCAAGGATTTGGGTCTAGAGCCAATGCAAATAAGACTTAGAAAGCTGCTTTCAGGAAAAAGATATTTGCTTGTTTTGGATGACGTGTGGGATGTTATGAAGCAGAATTGGGTGGAGAATTGGCAGATGTTGAGATTTGTACTGGACTGTGGGGAAAAGGGTGCTTCTGTTTTGGTCACCACTCGCTTTTCAAAAGTTGCAGAAATCATGGGAACAGTAAAACATCCCCATAGATTATCAGAGCTATCCGTAGATTATTGCTGGGAATTGTTTAAAGACCAAGCCTTTAGAGCAGACGAAGTAGAACGAGAAGAGCTTGTGGTGATAGGAAGGGAGATAGTAAAGAAGTGCGGAGGAGTGCCTCTGGCAGCAAAGGCAGTTGGAAGTCTTCTACGCTTTCACAGAAATAAGGATAAGTGGCTGAATATTATGGAAAGTAACCTTTTGAAGTTATCACCGGATGAGAAGTCCATAATGCCTGTCCTTAGACTAAGTTACCTGAACTTACCAATTGAACTCAGACGATGCTTTGCTTATTGTGCAATATTTCCCAAAGATGAAAGCATAGAGAAGCAATATTTAATTGAACTTTGGATGGCTAATGGATTCATTTCCTCTGATGGAAGGTTAGATGCTGACGATGTTGGTGATGATGTATGGAATGAATTATATAAGAGATACCTTTTTCAGGATATAGAGACAGATGAATTTGGCAAAGTTTGGATGTTCAAGATGCATGATCTTGTTCATGATCTTGCACAATTTGTTGCGGAGGAGGTTTGTTGCATCACAAACGACAATGACACACGTGCTTTTGTTGAAAAAAGAAGAATCCACCATCTCTCGGACTATCGGCGGGAGGTTCGTCCAACTCAGTTGCATCAAGTGAAGTCTTTATGGACTTGTTTAGCTACAAATTGCGAACTTTCTCCTGACGTGTTGAAATGTCATTCTTTACGGCTGCTTCACTTAGAAGGAAAGGAAGAATTGTCATCTGCAATTGGTGATTTGAAACATCTAAGGTACTTGAATCTTTCTTATGGTACCTTCAAAACTCTTCCAGAATCTGTGTAAATTACTGAATTTACATATACTCAAATTAGATTATTGTTGTGAACTCGAAAAGGTACCTGACAGTTTGGTACGCTTAAAAGCCCTACAACAACTGTCTCTTGAAGATTGTGAGTCCCTATCAGTCTTGGCACCTCATGTAGGGAAGTTAAGTTCCTTAAGGAATTTATCCACGTACTTAGTTGGCTTGGAAAGAGGGTTCCTTTTGGAAGAACTGGGGCCACTCAAGCTTAAAAGAGATGTTGAGATTAAATATCTGGAGAGAGTGAAAAGTGTAAATGATGCGAAAGAAGCCAATATGTCAAGTAAGCAACTGAATAAGTTGACGTTGACATGGAAGGTATTCATAGAGAGGGAAGTAGAATATGATGAGGTTCTTGAAGATCTTGAACAGACATGGGAGAGTAGTGGAGAGGGGGAATTAGACGGATATGATGAGGAGGTTCTTGAAGACCATGAACAGACCTGGGAGAGTAGTGGAGAGGGGGAATTAGAAGGAAATGATGAAGAAGTTCTTGATGAGAAGGTTCTTGAAGCCCTTCAACCTTGTACCGAGACACTTCAAAGTTTGATAGTGGAAGGGTACTATGGTGTTTGTTTCCCAGAATGGATATCTAGTCCTTCTTTAAGATATTTAACTGATCTAGTGTTGTGGAATTGCGGAAATTGTGTACAACTTCCCGTGTTGGGAAAACTACCTTCCCTAAACTATCTACAGATAGTTGGGTCAACATGGGTAAGATAGTTGGGTCAACATGGGTAAGTTACGTGTGCTACGATGATGGTGTAGCTTTCGTGGCTCTAAAGTATCTATTAGTGGCAAGTCTTCCAAACCTGAGAAGGTTATCAAGTAAGGATGGAGAAAAGCAGTTTCCTTGTCTTTCCACACTCGAAATTGAGGACTGTGGGAAGTTTTCACTGGAAGGGTTGCAGTCTCTCAAGAAATTAGAAATGAAGTGGTGTGCTGTGAAAGTGTGGGCCGGTTTGAAATGCCTAACCTGTATTGAGAATTTGACGATTCAGAAATGCGAAGAGGTAGAAGGTTTACAGCATATGACCGCCTTAAAGAATTTAACATTAGAGAGTCTTCCCAATATAGAATTCTTGCTTCAACAGTTACGCTTTGAAGACCTTCCCTGGCTTAGTCGATTATTCATTGTTGACTGTGACAAATTGATGAGTCTTCCAACAAGTCTAAGCCTCAGCAATCTGGAAAATTTGAGTATTATTAATTGCAATCCTGAGTTAAAGAAGCGATGTGAGAAAGAAACTGGAGAAGACTGGCCTAGAATAGCTCGCATTCCCTATCTCCGTGTCCAAGCAAAATCTGAATATTAGGTTGGTGTGCCTGTGCACTGCAGATATGTTATGAACAGATGTTTACTCTACATATAGAGGATTTGTATTATTTGCTTTATACTTCCGATTTACTAATCAAAATGGAATAAACATATGTATGAGAGAGATTTGTTTATAGATAGTAGCTGAAATATTGATTTTTTTTTTTCTTTTGAATACAAAAGTTTGCAGATTACAGAAAGTTAACAGATATAATTTAAGTTGGACGATGTTGTAAGTATAAGAGGGAAACAATTTTATCTTAAAGATATTTTGTTTTTAAATTGTATAAATCAAATTAAGTAATCGACTTTATTCATGTCTGTAGATAACGTTCTTAAAATATTATTCTTAAAAGGCAATTATATATATATATATATATATATATATATATATATATATATATATATATATATATATATATATATAAAGTGAGAAAACATTATTCAACTTAATGCTTCACCTATTCTTTTTAGGTTATTTATATAAAATCTAATTTACTTAAATTAAGAGATATAATTTTAAATTAGAGGATGAATATATCAATTAAAAAATATTTATAAAAAAATTCAAAACAATATATTTTCACCTATTTTAAAATGTTTATAAAGATAATTATATATTGAGACATCAAAATCTTGATTTAAAGAAGTATTCTCATTCTCTTATACTGGGATATATATTTTTTTCTCTTTTGCTTTGCATTTGAAATTATGTCTGAATAAATTGAGGAATCTTTAAAAAAATATTCTAAATTTTTAAGATAGGTTTTCTTTTAAACCAAGCTTTGAAAAGATGTCTTTCCTAGGCTTTGCTTAACAACATATTTTGCAAAAAATAGAGATGTTTATATGATTACAAAACTTTTCAAATTTCTTTGTTGTATATTCGGTCTTTATTATTAGGTTGTAGTTTCTTTATTTCACAATTTGATTGTTTCTCAATTTAAACTTCTAAAATACCATGAAGACTTCATTTTTTCTTTGGAGAATAGACCCAGTATATATGTTTAGAATAATCAATGAATAACAGTTAGTATTGGCTTTGGTCTTTGATTGTTAGGAAAGGAGTCTGATGTTCTTTTCGTTTGTTAAGCCCTTTTGCATTGTGTTTTTTCTTGGCTAGGTAGTATACTGTTGGGTTTTATTGTCGATTTGTATAGGCTTTGGTTAGTTGCTTACAGTATCGCTTAAGCTTGGTTTTGTTACTATAAGAAAAAGGGATTTAGTTTTTTTATAAGGATTGGAACATCACTTAATTACGCTCCTATTACAATTCTTCTTTTAAAAAAAAATTACAATTCTTTTAAAAAGACAATGTCATTCAAAGAAGTCATGCATCCTGGTACGGTTAGAAACATTTGTGTATATTAATTGCAGTTTTTCTTTTATAAAAAAGACAACCTGTTTTTGTTTTCTGTATAAACATATATCTATATACATCAATATTTTAAGTAATTTTAGACATATTTTCAACAATTTCTAAGCTTGTTTATTTTAGAGTGAAATAATTTTAGTTAGATTTCTTGTGCACGTGAGTCATCTCCTTACTTGTAAAGGTTTACTTTTTTTTTTTTTTTTTTTTTTCAACAAAAAAATCTTTTATTTTTTATCG
>Ga0209700_103000_pt1 | contig 33179 bp, 23 predicted proteins | sample SiratroredBW_FD_187528 | JGI IMG/M metagenome (GOLD analysis project Ga0209700, IMG submission 187528) | Root nodule microbial communities of legume samples collected from California, USA - Siratro red BW (SPAdes) (version 2) | ecosystem: Host-associated > Plants > Roots > Nodule | place: USA...
CAAATTGCACACAAGATAGAATACAAATAGAAATACTAATACTCAATTTGCAAGTTTATGTAACTGAGATATATCAAAACCAATATCAACTAAGAATGTCAAGTCCAATGCAACTATATCAAACACAACAGTTCAGCAGACTCAATATAAAGATGATCAATACCAAAGATTCACAATCACTTCAATAGTATCACATCAACACACCAAAGACAGTTTTGCAAATCAGTACTGAAATACTTATTTTGGATTTCAAAAATTAAGAAGAATTAGCACTGCTACTATCAAGATCAGATTGGACAGCCACTAAGATTGAGAACAGATATTGAAATTCAATTACTACAATAATAGCAGTTCTGCAAATTATTCAGAATTCAATTGGAACAAATCAGTTGTGGTTTGGAGTAAAAAACAAAGACACAATCTCTGCAGAAGAATCACAAAACAGATTACACTTTGAAGTTTTAATATAATATCAAAAATAGATTGCTTTTCAGTTTCAGAGATGTTAGAGAACCTTGTAAAGGCAAAGTTATACCCTATTCAAATCACAAAGACCAAACCCAATGAGCAGTATAGCAATTTAAACCAAGTTTGCTCAAGATTATCAAGAATTAATTTTATTACCAATGAATTCCAATGAGCAGCGTAAGAACAGTTTAGAAATGAAAGAGTAAGGTCAATAACAGCAGAACACAGTCAGTTATACTGGTTCACCCTTCCTCAAAGGCTACGTCTAGTCTCCTTTGCCCCTCAAGCAAAGAAAGTTCCACTATATCAATTAATTGTTCAATTTACAATCAATCACACAATTCCTACTCCCTGTAAGAATCATGAAACCCACTGAATTGATCAACTACTCCCTGCAGTCCCCCAATCAATTCAGCAAACACACAAGGCTAAATCCTATAGCCTAAAACAATACGAACATTCAAGTGTTTTAAAGAATTACAAATAATCAATGCATATCTTGATACAAAAGGGATCAAGAATGGTTAAGAAAGACTCCCTGATTGGCGCGCAGAAGAGGCCTTTGCACAGTCTTGAAGAATTCCAATGGCACAGTGAATTGGTCAAGAGTGATTCTTCAAGAAAAAGCCCCAATTGAATTTGATCAAGAACTTCTCAATTACCCAAAGTGTTTTCCCACTGTGATCTCAAGAAATAACTCTCAATGTCTGTAATTCAGACTGTGGCGCACGTTAGAAACCTTGCAGTTTTTATAAAGGAAAAACCCCTAATTCTGTTTTTCACAAATCAGTTATTTAAGTTCTGCCAGACACGAATAAATCGATTTCATGAAAACTGGAATCGATTTATTTTTGTCCAGTGCAGTGTATTTCAAACCAGTATGCACCAAACTTTAGCTAGCTCACTTTGATTAGTTTTTAATCACTCTTAGACCATAGTGCTGGTGGAATTATGCGTAGGTTCTTTGCCAATCAACCTCTCACTCACTCACACAAGACCAAATCCCAAATCTCCTCCAATTGCTTGCTTGTTTTGTCTTGTTTGGCTTCATCAAATCTTTATTCTTGTGAGAGTAATAATAATTCTATTTTTTTTAGCTAAGCAACAACCTTCTAGTCATTCAAATTTCGTATGGATGCAATGAATGAACCCTTGAAATGTTTGAAAATGAAAAAAACCATGCAAGAATGCAATGATTGGCAATGCCACGAAAATGAAAGTGATACCATGTCAGCAGTCACTTGAGAATTTGAAATTGGAAGTGAGAAATTGGGTAATCAAAATTGGGCTGGCGGAAGCTAAGGAATTGCGCTTAGCAAAGACGTAGGTTTAGGCTAATTAAAGGTGTAAAATTGGGAATGGGAATTTGGGTTTGCAATGAGAAATTGGGCCAATGGAAAAAATGGGTTAGCAATGAATTAAAATGGGCAGCAGCCCAAAAATGCAACAAATCGAGGGTGTAAAATTTAAAAATAAAGGTGCAAATAGCAAAAAGTATTTTACTTTTTCTTATTTCACTCGGACAAAATTGGGTGTTCACAACCCAGAAGTGTATCCCTTCTCTAGCTCGACTGCTTGTTGATTTAATGTTTTTTTAAGAGTGCGAACCTAGAGGACCTTGGCCACCTCGACTTCCAGTTCACTGACTTTTTTTCAAAGTTCTTCAACTTCGCCAAGGTTGGCTTTAACTCTATCAAGCTTTCCTTGAAGCTCGTGACATTGTTTAGTTTTTCTTTCCTCTATCTAAGAGTTCTCCTTTGGTTTCTTCCCTAACACACAAGCTAGAGCCACCAATGTGCAGATTAACCCTTGTATTTCAACATTCAATAAGGGGAGATTATTTTTGTCCATGGAGCACATATCCTCTTCAAATAGGTAAATGTTTGATTATAGTTGGTGAATTCAAAGTTCCCCTACTTGAACTTCCATAGATGGGCATCTTCCATCTGTTCATGAACTTGTTGAAGGGGAGGAATAGGTTCTTTAACTACATTTTATCTTTCTTTCTTATCATGGGTTGCTGGGAAACTATGGTTTCCATGTCTCTAGTAAGCCATTTACACTTCTCCATCTTTTCAACCACTCAAGTCTCTATAACTTTTTTCTAAAAAATTTCCATTGGGAGCTTGAACTTTGGAAGAATCGCCTATATTTTTCTTTCCCGACTTTATTTCTTTTAATCGCCGCACTAATTCTTTGATCTGCGTTTGATTTGCATAAGTAACGAATTTATTATATCCCATAACCTGAGTCAGTACAAAAATGAAGGAAAGGGAAATATACCAGTATAATCGTTTAGGTCCAGTGCTTAGAACTCGGGCTTTAATTAGATGTCAGTGTTAAAAATGGCTCCCAACTTTTCTAAATATATATAGGTTTTGTGCTTGGTTTCGTTAGGTTCCTCCAATGATCGAGCACTTTGCATATGGTGGTTGGGTGACCAATATAGGAGAAAACCCTCTAAGAGTGAAGGTTTTCTAGGGGAGGAGCTGATTTTAACAAAATTTATCTTTATGTTTTTATAGGAGGATTTAAAAGCGTTAAGTAGAACCCTCCCACTCACTCCATTGAGAGAAACCCACAACTAGCGGGAGTACCCACACTCATGAATGACATTTCTCATCATTCCAAGTATCACAAGGATATTTTGAAAATGTCTGATATGGACAATTGCAAGGAAGTTGCAACAGCTATATTTACAAGGTGTTATTTGGATGCTAGTGAGAAAGGAGTGGTTGTTGATTAAACAAAATTCAAAGGATTGATTAGATCATTGTTCTATCTCACAGCCAGCAGGCCAGATATAATGTTTAGTGTGTGTATGTGTGAAAGGTTTCAAGTCAATCTTAAAGAGTCACACTACAATGTAGCAAAGAGAATTTTGAAGTATCTCAAAAGGATTGTCAATGTTGGTTTATAGTATCCAAATGGTGTAGCACTTAGTCTTGTTAAATTTTTCGATCCAGATTTTACAGGATGCAAATTGGATAGAAAGAGAACTAGTAGAACCTGCCACTTGCTTAGATCAAGTCTAATATCTTGGCACAACAACAAACAACCTTGTGTAGCTTTTTCTACTGTAAAAGTAGAATGCATAGCTGCTGGAAATCGTTCTACTCAAATCCTATGGCTTAAGCAACAACTTAGTGACTTTGGTTTTAAAGTCACAAATGTGCCATTGTTCTGTGATAATACCAGTGTTATAAATCTAACCAAGAAACCAATGCAACATTCAAGAACGAAACATATTGAGATAAGACATCATTTCATTAAAGAGCATGTTAGTAATGGTTTCTGTGAAATTAAATTTGTTGAAACAAGGAAATAATTAGCTGATTTTTTCACTAAATCACTTGCTAAAGATAGATTTAATTATTTCATGACTAAATTAAGGATTCTGGATTATTCAAATATATCTTAGTTGATAAACTACATAAATTCTCATTATTTCAAATTGTCAAAAATATTAATTGATTGATTTGTGTATTTAAATTGATTGAATACCAAAATTAATTGTTTGATTACAAAATTCAATCAATTGAAATTCTGTATTAAGTGCTAACACAAAATTAATTACTGCAGATTTTGTGTCATTGAATGTTTAGATTGATTATTCAAATCAATTTGTACTTTGAATATGTTAAATTACGTTAAGTGTGAGTTTTAATGCATAAAAATTCGTTGAACTGCACACATTAAGCCACACAATGTCACATGTTGTTAATGGATTAGAAGTTAAAAAGCATTGAGTGCAAAAAGTCACATGTTGTCAATGGATTAGAAGTCAAAAAGCATTGAGTGCAAAAAGTTGTTTCAACAGATTTCCAAATTAGGTGTGTCAATTCCAAATCAAATGAAAATGAGTAGTGCTTTACCTATAATTGCATGGTTTGGTGCATTCAATTAATTGCAAAATCAATTTTTTGAACTAGTGTAAATCTATTCATGTTTATAAATATAGTGTTATGCATGCATTCATCTCACACTACATATTAAAAGCATTTAGAAAAATTTGTCCAAAAAAAAAAAAAAGAGTATAAGTGCTAGATATATTTGTCCATTAAAATAGGATGAAAGGATATGGGTTATGGCGAGGCCTTAGGAACGACTTATTAGTACAAAAATAAAATCTAATTATTTGGACTAGAGATACTCGATGACTATCTGATAGTATCTGTTTGGATATTTGAGTAACTGATACTTGAGTATTTAGTACCTGAACACAATTTTGTAAAGAAAAGGCAAAAATTTATAAATAGGTAGCCTTAATGAAAAAAAATTAACTTTTATTTGGACTAGCTTAAAATTACTGCTTTGAACCAAAATAATAATGTTTACTTGCATGAAGCTATTTTGAGTGCATATAAATAAGCTTGAATACCTGAGTGTTGAAAAGTTTATCTAGTAAAAATTATATCACTCGATTAATCTTTTGATTTGAGTTATATTCTTGTTTGATAAATCTTAAGGAATTCCATTCACATTTTCTTGATTTTTTGAAGAATGCTTTTGCTACGTCTATGTTTTCTAGGGATTAAATCTATAGTGAAGATTTCTTACTAAGGTCTCTTTTTTTATGTCAAAAAAGGGAGAGAAACTAATAGGCAATGTTTGTGATTAGTTATTGGTTGTATGTTCTGATATTTGAATATGTATGCTCTCATGGTTAAATGTGTTCTAAGACACATGATGAAAGTTGTTTTTGTCATCATTAAAACCTATAGCATCAATCATATCTTAAAAATTCCTCAATCTTACAAGATTAATGAAGTGATTAATGAAGTGATTAATGAAGTGATTAATGAAGTGATGCCTTTAATTTTTTGTCATTCTTTTTCAATACTAACTTCCCTTAACTTTGTTTTTTTTTTCTTTTCTCTATTGGATTTCTACAAAACATATTCACTAGTCCATTTTTTCCATCATCTCCTACAGCTGCACCTCTGCAACTGTCGCTCCGCACACGCAATGCTCGCCGCATCTGCTGCACCTTCACTACCTTTTCCAATCCACCATGCCATGTAGAAAGCGACTACCACATGCCGCTATGGGAAACCCGCTTCGTCACCATGTGGTGACAATGATGGTAAAACCGTCACCACTTTCTGCCATGGAACCGCTATAACAGAGATTTGATAACATTGATTTTTCAAAAGTGCAGGAAGAAGCACTCTAACCATTGATGATAAAACAAAAGAAAAAAAAAAAAAGCCAAAAGATATAATCTATCATAGTATCTTTGGCTTTTGCTTCCTACATTATATACTTGAACCATATCAATAACATGAAAAGAGTAAATGTCCCTGAAATTGTACATGATTTCTGGAAATCACCAATCCCCATTATACTATCACTTCTAAAAAAATTACCAAAACTTATCTATAACCACCTCTCTTTCATTCTGTTAATACCACCACCAACTCTACCATTATTGAAACACCGTCACCCTCCACACACAAAAGCCAACCACCAAGAAGCACTTCTTCCATGAAAATGCCTCTGCCCATAAATAAAAATAAAAGAACATTTTGGAAATTTAAAATATATATATATATATAGTGCACATCATAATTGGTATGGTGCGGGAAGATATGGTCCAATATCCTTTTGATACCAGACATAGAAAAGACGACTTCTTCCTACATCCCCGTACTCTCTTCTTGCACCTCTATTGAAGAACTAAAAATACCATTTTCCCATACTTTATTCAAGGAAGCCGTTTAATAGGTGCAGGAAGCATGTTAGGCTTTTTATAATTCAATAAACAATAATAATCATGTATTAGGAAAAATATGAGTTAAAGTTTTATATTTTAGGCTAAAGTTATTTCAAATTAAATCAAAACATTTTCCAATTCCTCTTCTAAAATTTCTCTACTCCTTGTTACTTTGTTCAAACAGGACACTTTTTTAACTTCATTTCAGATTCTTTTTTATCACATCTTTTCTCCCCCCCCACTTCACAGGGCAGAAGAAAAGGGTACTCATGATCTTTTCTACAAACTACTAGCGACCAGAATTTTTATGTTCGATAAAGGACATCCCTTCTCCACATTTATGCTTAAAGGAAAGAACCTTTAGATCATAACTACAACCATATGACGGGAATGGAATACAAGGAGAATTGCCATAAATTACAATCCAAACCCAATGATGGTTTAGCCCTTTTCCCCCCCACTTTTCAATATTTTCTCTAAAACGAATGTACATAATCAAATGCTAATTCCCAGACAAGCAAACAATATGTAACAAGAACCAAAAAAAATATATATATATATAACAACATGAAAACATTAAAAAAAAAAAAAAAAAAAAAAAAAAAAAAAAAAAATAAAAAAAAAAAAAAAAAAAAAAAAAAAAAAAAAAAAAAAAAAAAAAATAAAAAAAAAAAAAAAAAAAAATCAAAAGAGAAACGAGGACAAAAGTTATCAATCGGATGCAATGGGCAAACCCGGTAATATAGTTTTTACATGCTACCAGCTCGTCCTTGGGTGGGATTGGGCTTCACTTTTGCCATGTCAACAAGGTCTCCAAATAACTTATCCTCAGGCTTGGAAGGTTTCCCAGATGGAGCATAAGATGTGGTAGAAACTGGGTAAGAGTTTCTCAAAGCACTGTCATCTCTCACTGACATACCATACATTTGCCGTTCAATATATGGAACTCCTTGTTGCTGATCATAGCCGTATCCCATAAATTGGTTTCCGTACATTTGTTGAGGATACATCACAGGACCACCCTGCATTTGATGTGAAGCCATACCCATGTAGGGCCCTCCAACACCTTGTATATGCTGAGGTTGCAAGCCCATTTGATTGCTCCCAACTGATATATGGCTGTTAGCATTTGGCTGCATATACATGCCAACACCCTGGCCATTGCCCATTGTTTGTGACTCCGGAGGATGTGCAGCATTCTGCACGTATGGATACTGAGCGCCAGCTACTGAACTTCCATTATCCGGTAGTTGAGCTTCCCAAGGTGGGGGTGGCAATGATCCACTGTTTTGTGTACCTATCAAACAAAGTAAAAAAGTGAGTTATGCAACGTAGTCCAAACTATTAGAGCACAATCCTATACACATTTACATTCTCAATCCATCCCGGCACCAACAAAACATATTGCCAGACCAATTTAAAAATATTACCACTTTCACATTCCAACACAAACCAATATAAAATCATCTTCCAGAAAGAGAATGTAATTGTGAAAGATTTGTCAGAGGAATTCTTTAGTCCAAAGAAACATCAAGTGCACCATAAACAGGTGAAGGTGGCTGTTGCTGCTGTTGTGCAACCTGACCATTCCAGGCAGGACCTGTACTCTGTGTATACAGCGATTGTTGCTCATACTGAGGCGAACCTGTATTTGGGACATTTCCATTGGGGTAAAATCCACCTTGAGATACGACTGTTTGCTGTTGTTGAAATTGGGGAGCATATGGAGTGGTTTGGCCAGCAACATTAGCCGGCTGGGGCAGCTGGCTATTCCCAGATGTAGGTGCACTATTTCCATTAGAAAACATATCAAAAAGAACAAGGGCATTCTGCTGAGAAACAGGACTAGCAGGTGGCTGTTCTCCTAGAGGAACAAGAGCATTTGAAGCATCTGCTTTTGGAGAATTATAGTCATCACCACTGAGTAAGTCCAATTTGGGATCAACCTTGGCAGGAATTGTTGAACCATTAGAAGTTGGAGGCGCAGGAAGCAGCAACTGATTCATTGTTTGGGATTCTGCTTCAACAGTAGAAGAGGATCTGCACATACATATATGTAAGTAAATAGCTTTAATAGCCATATAGCCAAAGCATCAGATGGGTCAGATCAACATGAAATAGTTCATACATCAATATATTGCTACATGTTTATAAGTTAAATAACGAATGTAGGTCTGCAGCCAAAACGAAAGGTTATGAATAGCTCATGAATGATAATCGATCAATTGATTATGATGAGTGAACTATACACAAAAATGTGACTTCGATAGTTTCTAAAGGATTTCTGCATTGTGTATTAATCCCCCACACATTCTCCCCCATTATATTGTTCTCTGCTTTTGGGGTGATGCACTTAGTTAAGAATCAGGATTTCATATTATAAATTTAATGTAATTTTTATTTGATGGGATTTGATAGCCGATTAGAGGAATCTGAATATCCTCTGATCATGTGTAATTAATACAACCTCTACATAAACCAGCAGCCTAGAGTCATTTGTTCATGGTTTCAGCATCATATATCTGTCTTCTTTCCCATCAACATGCGTCCCAGAGCAAGTTATCTAATTAAGCACATGCCCTTGTTAGTCTTCGTCAAAACCGTGCTTCATGTATTTTAAGAAGTTTTATACTTTACCTTGATTTAATTTTATTCTCTATTATAGTAGTATCTTGTCATTTTAATAGGATAATGTATTTAGAAACAATTCTATAATTACAAAGATTTGTTTCCGTAGCCCTCTATATTTTCTAAAATAACCAGCATACTCATGTATTTATAGGTCCAGTAGCGTCATTACTGAGATATAGAAAATAATATTATTCCTTCTAAATTTAAGAAAGTATCAGAGCTCCAGTTCTTTGGGAGCATCTAACCATGTCTGTAAACCCTAAAATGCAGCTTCCATTGCTGCACAACCATGAAATCTAGTGGTCATAGTTCCGCAGCCTAGAGTCCTATTGTCGCCTTTACTGCTACACACAATCCACATGTATGGCTGAGATAGTGAATTCTGGTATGGAAATTGGCCAGGCTACTGGAGAATTGCAGAATGTCCATTCTACTTATCAATTAAATGGAAAGAATTATCTCAAATGGTCTCTTGACTAATAATACCCTAATGAAAATGATGTCATGTTTAAATCATGGGATGAAGAAGATTCCACGATCATGGTGGCAAGGCTGTGGAATTCAATGGTTCCATAAATCAATGATACCTATATGTTCCTTAAATCAGCAAAGGATATATGGGAAGAAGCAGAATAAACCTATTCTAAGGCCAAGGACGCTGTCCAAATCTATGATGTAAATGTGAAAACTGTGACTGCCAATCAAGGAACAGATAAGTTACAAAATATGTCAATCAACTCAAGTCCCTATGGATGAAATTGGATCACTATTGAGTTATAAAAGCCAAAGGTTCAAAGACTCAATAATCCTTAAAGAGTATTGAACAAGGTAGAGACTATGATTTTTTGAAAAGGGCTAAATCTTGAATATGATTAGTTTCCAAAAATCTTGAGAAAAGAAAAGGTCCCAAGGATTAATGAAGTGGTAGCCATTAGCTGGAGTGAAGAAAGTAGGAGAGGACTGATGTTGGAGACTCCAAAACTCAACAATGATAGTTGAAAGTGGAACAGTAATGATTGCTAACCAGAGGAAAAGCAGGGTTCCCAATATGGAGAAAAAGAAATGAGCAGGTTTAGTGTACTTATTGCAACAAGCCATGCCACACAAGGGAGACATGTTGAAAATTACATGGACCCAATAAAGGAGGCCCAAACCAAGAATGGAAGCATAAAGGAGGCCCTAAAAGAAGGGGAGGGCAAGGGCAAGCACATGTTGATACACAAAGTAAAGTGCTTGTCCTTGTCCCGATCCAACAGAATCATGAAGAGATAGAAAGGGTAAGATTCTTCCTTAGTAAATTGGAAAAACCCATAGGTATGTGCTCTCTAACATATCTAGCTAAATAATTTTCTTTTGGTTTCAACGCTTTATATACACCTTTTACTCCCTATTGGATACTAGACTCCGAAGTCACTAACCATATGACCCTACTATGCAAATACTTGTCCACATCTTTTCCATGTCCTATAAACAAGAAAATAAGCCCGTCCCTAACATTAGAAAGTGTCCTCCACGTCCCTAACTTGTCCACTAAATGACTTTTGTACAAAAACTCTTTCACATAACGTTTTCTCATAGCAACTCTTGTACATTATAGAATAAGAACTGGGGCAGAACAATTGGACATGCTAGAGAATGGAATGATCTTTATTACATGGAGGACCCTAATCAACCTATCAATAGGCACTTCCTCTTATCTGAATCCAGTATAACCATTAAAAGGAAAGCTCAACTATACCATTATTGGCTGGGACATCCTTCATTTCAAATTTTAAAATTAATTTTTCCTTCCTTGTTTAAGAATTTAAATGTGGCAGACTCCTCTTTGAAGTGTGAGTTAGCTAAATACAAGCGTGTAAATTTCCATATACACATTTCCTTTTCTATCATGTTCATACTAATATATGAGGTCCCACTAATGTCTCTAATATCTTAAGTGCTTTTGCTATGAGTCTAGTAAGCGAATTTATGCACCAACTAAAGGAAGCACATTTACAAGTTGCTCTTAGAATTGTTAAAAAGGGGCTTCATGAAGTGGGATTTTATTTAAATGAAACAAGAGTTTAAGTCTTGAAGCATATTCAGATGCAGATCATGCGGGGTCAGCAGTACATAGAAAATCAACTACTAGATACTGCACCTTTCTTGGTGGAAACCTGGCAACTTGGAGGAGTAATAAACAAAATGTATAGATAAATCAAGTGTTAAAGCGGATATCAGAACAATGGCCCAAGGAATATGTGAACTTCTATGGTTGAAGATTATATAGGAAGACCCAAAGATAAAGTGGGATGAACCTATGAGGTCATATTGTGATAATAAATCTACAATTAGTATAGTCGACAACCCCATGCAGCACGATAGAACTAAGCATATTGAGGTGGACAGACATTTTATCAAGGAAAAGCTAGATAGTGCCCTGATTTGCATCCCATGTGTCCACTCAAAATCAAGTTGCAAAGGGTTGAACTGCATTAACTTTGAAAGAATTATATTTGAAAGAATTATATCCAAGCTGAGAATGGAGAACACTTACTCACCAACTTAAGAGGAAATGTCAAAACTATGTTGCTCGTTATGTATTTTAGGAAGTTTTATATTTTATAATTGCTATAATTTTATTCTTTATTACAGGTGTATCTAGCTATTAATAGTAGGATTATGTATTTAGAAACTATTCCATAATTACCAGGATTTGTTTCCTTAGAATTAACCTTCTATGTTTCCTAAAATAACAGCAAACTCGTGTATTTATAAGTTCAATGACCTCATTATTGAGATATAGAAAATAATAATTTCGTCTAAATTTAAGAGTTCTCCACAACCAATTTTGTACCCCGAACTAGGAATCCGTAAATAACTTCTATACAGTATTTCCAACTTTCCCTATATACATAAATAAACATACCATCTTTAATAGTCTGATAACACATCACAAGTGAAATACCCTAGATCTTAAGAAACATCCAAAGTTATTTTGGTAAATCAGATCCAAACTTATTTTGGTAAATCTAAATGACTAAAATTAACCAATCCAAAATAATAAAGAATACCAAAGAACTTCGCATAGCATCAAACTCTTATGAAAGCAAAAATTTGAAATTATATATCTAATATACTATTCCTAACATGAAAAGTATCATTCGAGTTAAAATAATATAACAAGTTGTTTGAGCACATATTCATCAGAAGTTATTTCAAAAAGTACACTTGTTTAGATGATGAATTAGCCATCAATTATGCATTGCACGAGTCCAAATACAGTAAAACTAATAGTAACATGCCAAAATGAATGCATCTGACACACATGAGCAAAGCAATAATGGAAGAAACAAGAGACTTGATTACCTCTCTTTAGTTTGCTTGCTAGTATCCCCAGTATCAACCAAAGGAGCATCAATATCTACAAGAGCTCCAGGAGGGGCAGGTTTTGAATTTTCTGAGTGATTTTGGTTTTGGGTAGAAGTTCCTGAAGAAATAGATTCGTGCTTGGCCAGTACACGCTGCAGATCATCATTCAGGGCCAGTCCTTGGCATAGCAGTGATTCATCACTAGAAAAAAGTCAGAAAAAGACCATAATAATAACTGTTATATTGTTTGGACAAAAAAAATAAATTTTACTGAAGATACAACTAACATGAATCAAGGATTTAAAGAACATATTATATGCAGTCATCATTATATAATATCACGGGAAGGGACTCCAGGCCTTACGAAGTAGAGTTGACAAGGTGTACCACTCTCTGCTTGTAAGTTCGACACTGCTCCACCAAGTCAACAATAACCTCCTGTCTAATCCCCTGGAAATAATAACAAAGGTCATCCATCAGATGTCAAGTAAGTTTTGTAATTTAAAGCTTGGTAATCAACGACTTCTTGAAATTAAATGTTGAAAGAAAAAGTAATTAGATTGCAAAGAGGTTTAGGAGGTCAAAATCAAATCTACTGCAACAATGAGCTATGCTTAGATTTGATGAAAGGATGGAGGTGAATGAAATGAAATAACATATTCAGAAAGGACGGAGTCATACAGGCTGGTCAGCTGGCAAAGTATGAGCAGCAAATTACTCGGTAGTAGATGCCTAGCAATATTTGTGGGATGAAGAGGTCCCGCATGTAGTTTCCAACACCAATCAATGGTATGGCCATAGCAACGACAATGCTCACATTTTAAATGAATTTTAGCATTACCTATGCAAAAGTGCCCAAAATTAGTGCTCTAAGGCAAAAACTAGTGTCCCAGAAAAGAGGTTTGTCTCTGCATTAATTTTTGGATAAATACGGAGGTGTGCACAAGAGCAAGAGCCATAGTTGGGGTTAATGGTGATCCCAAAATCTAATCACATGCTGTGACATACTCAAAAGGCAAACCATATAAGGCTAAAGTCATAAAAAATGTAATGTAGTTCTCAAGTTTCTTCTTTACATCTGCAGATGGTGGCAGGAGCTCATGAAAGTCATGTAAGGCAACATGAATCCGCCAAGATAGCATATATTATATAGTGTCAAAAGAACTTGGCAAACACAGTACAAAAGTTGGGTGTCACTAGTATAAAAGCCACAAGCCTCACTCCAAATTGATGCACACGCCTCATGAGGGAAAATAGGTCTGAGTGAGGTGTGGATAGCAGAGTTGAGAACACCACACAGTTGAGCATCAGTCTATATCAACTAGCATTCATCTGTTAGAATGGATTCAGTAATGGCAGCAAGATGGGATTCGTGGAACAGAGAAAGGTAACGAGTGTTAGGCAAGTGGATGGGAGGTTTGTCTCAATGTTTGTACAATTGGATAGATCGGCTCAATGCAATCCAAACCCTATGCTTGCCAGTGCAAATGAATATCATGAGAAAGCTCACCACTGGAACAATGCACGTGAATCTAGGAGAAAGGTTCGCAAAAAAAATCCTCCAGAGAGAGTGGGTCTATCAGGCCAACATGGTTTTAAAAAGACTCAAGATACTATGTTAAAATATAAGAAATACAGAGGCATGGATCTTAAATAGTGTGTTTCTTGTGACAGCATGATTGTTTTAACCATGTGATGCACCAAAAAATTGGCCAAGTTTCAACTTTTATATCTGTAGCTTCAATTCAATTTAGCTTTCATCCAGTCAACATCAATAATTACTACCAAATTTTTTGTTCTTTTTCATTCTTGTATCCAGTGTTATCACTAATCAATCCTATTTTTGCCTTGTACCATAAACAATTATCAACACCTATCGTTAAACTAGATAGTCAATAAGCTGAAACCAAGTGTTTCGGAGACAGCAATGATACTATACTGAGAAATAGGAATAAACAGAGAAGATCTGATAGCTATAATAATAAAGATATGATACCGGAATAAATAAATACGTTCCTTTACACACACACACACACACACATATATATATATATACACACACACATATAAACTTATAATCTAGATATACATGATTATATGGAATCTGCTCCTTATTTCTATAATTATAACACCTATGAATAACAATCACCCATATCAGCACTTAAAGCATAAAGACAACAATGAAGAGGGAGCACAAAAAGCAGTCAATTAACTGAGTATCACAGTGATTCAACAAATTATTAAGAAAACCCAAGAAAAAACACAATAGTTGAGAAGTAAAAGTGGAATTTGATGAATGACAATTAATACATATTCAACCAGATCAATGGAATAATTTGAATGCATTATTTTCAATATGCTACGCCCATAATCTTCACAATCATTACAATATAAAGAATTTTAATACATTTATTTTGTCATAATTTGAATGACTAAATTGAGTAACTTACTTCTTTGTTACTAGGGTCTAAGGCATTGAGCATTTCTGCAAGAACATCCATGATACCACGAGCATTCTGAATTTCCGTCAAACTGTAAAAGAAATATCAATATGATATTTAGAACAAAAATAATGCATGGAAATCAGTACCAAAGCATAACCCTCATTATCATTGTATAAAAATACCAATAAAAGTGCACACTAAAAGAAAAATGAGCTCATTAAATCAAATGAATCAAATTTAAATCCCTTGAAATTCATTCAGCTTATTTTGTAACAAATAAAAAGCTGCTGATGAATAAAGAAACAGATACTGTGATTAAAATTTGATCCTGTATGCTATTATTTAGCATATTTTTTTCACTTTTCATTGTACTACCACCAAACTTTTCTTGATTCCTTAGGGAGAAAGATACATACAGCCATCAAAAGTACATTGGCCAGTAACAAGAAAGAATATAGCTTCAAATGTGACATCAGAACTGCCAAAAAAATGATTCACTTTTCATTGGTTCCACAGATACCACCAAACTTTTCTGATTCCATAGGGAGAAAGATTATGTACAGCCATCAAATAAGAAGAAAGAATATCTCTTCAATGTGACATCAGTACCACAAAAAAATTCTGCCATTATAAAAAGTATGGCAATGCACTTATGATTCTTGCGACTACACACACTGTATAAACATGTCGCCCATAATTAAAAACAATAATGACTGAATATATAAGCATTAAGTCAAACTTCCTTCACATAAAAAAAGAAAAGACTAGATCTATACCTTAGGGTTGGAAACTCAGACTCGGCAGAGGATTCAGCTGTGTCCTGACGAGCATCCGAGTCACGTATATTTTGAGGGTATGATGCCAATGGCTGTGTTTGCGGAGGTGTGAATACAGGTGCAGATTGTTCCGATCTCTGAGGGAATACTGCTCCAGCACGCTGAAATAAACAAATCCTTTATATAATACACTAACATTAAAAAACAATTAAATTCTAAAAGGTTTGGGTAGATATTTCAAGTGCAACAATTCACACCCAAATATCAAAACCTATATATAAGCAAGCATATAAGAACAGTGCATACAAACAAAAATGCTAAAATATCGATTGCTCTATTGCACAGCTTTCCTTCATTTTCACGATGGCAAGAAGAATACATGACAACAAAATCTCTGTTAAAAATTTCATAGTAAACATTACCAACAGTTCCTGGTAAGCCGCATAATATTGTGGATATCTTGCCCTCGGGCCTCCAAATGCTTCTTGCCAAGTATCTACAAGAATCAATATCTTCTCTTTGACGTGAAAATCAGGCTACAATTGGCATGACAAATGACATCAACATATTTTACAAGAAAACAAAAACATCAGAAAACTACAAAAAATGTTCCAGAAATTATATGTACCTTTTTCTTCACTATTTTTACCATATCATGAAGCACATCTCTCTCAGCAACATGCATATGAACAATATCTCCACAGTTCTTTATGATTGTCTCCAACAACTAGAATACAGAAACCAACATAAAACCAAATGAATTTGTTGAATAGTCAATCATCTAGACAGTCAATTAAACCCAAACGAGAATGAATCCTAGCTGAGAAAACATCATTTGAAAAGGTACCGAAGGTACTCTGAAAAATTAGTTTGCAGTTCACACCAGCACTGTTAAAAAAACTTTCAACTTTGATAAGTGTGCATGAACGGAGACAAAGAAAAAGAGCAAGACAACATCATCCCAAGAAGGATAACTAAGAGCATGACAAGAGAAGATGTTCTTACTCACAAATAGTTCATTAGTTTCTTTTATTTGTATTTCTTGAACTCATTAAATACTAGGATGTCCTTTATTTTTTCTAACTAAATCAGGTGCAAATAGTATTTTTTAGCATAGGTTGTAATAGAGCTCTTTCAAGCCCAAATGGAGGCTACATGATTCAGCCAAGGAAGCAAGGACTCGCAGAAGCAAAGCCCAATGGAAAGCCCATTCTTAATTTAGGCCAACGCACGTGAAGGAAAGGAGATTATGAACATGGCAAGGAAAGGTGTGCCCATGACATAGTTTGCACCTTGATTCATGCCTAAAATCAAGGAATTTGAATTTATAAAATTCAAATTGCCCTAGTCTTTGGAGAGAATTTTGGTGACCAATGTTTACATTTCATTTATTTGCAATTAGCATTTGAATTTGAGGATGGCTTGTCCTATATATAGTCATGCCAGCCCTTGTAAAAGACACTCTTGATATATTGAATTTGGAGAGAATTTTGGACACATTGTGTGTAAGGATGGTTTTTAGAGTCATATTCTGGTTCCTAGGAATCAAGCAGCAATTTAGCACTTTGAGCTTATCTTGGAGAAGCATGGAGTCCTCTTCTTTTATAAGTGGCACACCATTCTTCACCCATTCATAAGTCTTCTCACCTGTTCTTTCTTTCTTTAATTCATTCATCCATAGCTGGTTTAAATCTTCTAACTCAAGTTTCGACATTCATGTGTTGTTCTTATTCTACTTGCAAATTGGGATTGGATCATTGACTCAAAGTTGATCACGAAAGTATTTCATGATAGCAACACATGAAGAGACTCAACCCTAAAGTATTTCATGTTCATATGCCTATGTACATCCTATTCGTACATCCAACCTATCAAATTTGAACACCAAAAATGTAATGACAGAGGCTTCTCATGAGCCCATAGAAAATAAAGAACCAATTGACAATATGAGATTTTAAGACTATGAACGGACATAATATGTTAATATCCCAAATAAACCTTTAGGCACAAAGACTAGTATTTTTCCTCATATGGCTAACAGGCCAATTATTTGGAGTGCATGAAAGGAGGAATAAGAGAGTGAGGGAATAATGAGCTGACCAGGGAGAGTGATGTCCAAATTGTATGTGGGGCCAATTAGTTGGAAGGGTTTATTATGATATTGGGGAGTGTGAGGAGAGAGAGGCATCTTGTGCATTTTTTAGAGATTGTTATAGATGGAAAGCAATAGCTCTCTATAGGAGCTTTGCTCTACAAACAGGAATTTTGTTCCCCGTATTTTCCCTTCTGTCTTCTGATCCAATGATAAAGTATTGCCATATTTGTGTTCTTTATTCGTTTTTGCAATTTCTATTTTTGGCTTTCCATCAACGGCCCAAACTTGTCAAATCCTCTTGAGATGAATACCACCAAAATTGCATAAGAATAATGATTGGGAGAATAGAGGCTAAAGTCACATTGTTGGAGGCAAAGGTGCACAATCTCAAAGCAATTGTGGATATCCATGTTCAAACCACACTCATCTTGGAGAAGCTAGAGGCTCTATTGAAAATGCAAAAGGACAACAAAATCAATGCTAGAGCTAGTGAAAAGGAAGAGGATAATGAGCAACAAAAATGAGAACTTGAAGGTGTTTTCATCGAAGAAAACCAAAGTTGGGAAAAGCTCTTCAAGCTCTAGTATGAAGAAATTACAATGGGATGCACTAGAAGAACTTCATCAATTTGTTAAGAAAATCAAGTTACTAATGTTTGATCGAGATGACCTTACAAGTTGGATTTCTTGAGTTCAAGTCAATTTTCGAGTACAAGAAACAACAGATGATGTGTGTGAATCTAGCCCGAGTTTGTATTGGTGGTCCAACAATTTATTTCTTTCATTGTCTATTGAAGGATGAATAAGATTTGACACAAGATCAACTAAAAGTTGACCTCCTGGATAATGTCTTTGAACAGCAAAAGGATCTCCGTGAAGAAGGGAGTCTGGACAATTACATTCAATAGTTTGAACTTCTCATAGGGCAAGTCAAACATACTCCCGATCATCAATATTTTGGGTACTTTTTTCATAGGTGAAGATAAGATTCGAGGACAGGTGCAAAGCTAACAAATAAGGATACCCTTGACACAAGCGAAGCTATTGAATGCGGCAAATGCCATTGAGCGAGAAGTTGCAAGGAGTTACACGGGGAACGCTAGAAGGAATTGTATCAAACCCTTCAGAAAATAAGTCCACACGTCAAGAAAGAGGAAGATTTTCATTGGGACCATGTGGCTCATAACAAGGAGACTTCGAGTGACATGGGCTTAAATATGATGCTATTAGATTGCCCCCCAAGGCAGAAAAACAAGTTAAGTCTAAAAAAAGAAAGGGAATAGGTCGCCATATAGGGGGTTGAAGCATTTATCTATGTAGGAGTTAAATAAACAAAGAAAAAAAAACCTCTATTATAAATGTGGAGGCAAGTAGCACTACCTTCATCAATGCCTAGAGAAGGAGTTGAAGAGGAGGATAGATAGGGTTGTGATTTTGAAAACTTCCACCATTTTGAGCTTGAAGATAAGGAGGGATATGATCGAGAAAACATGATTTCATTGGGAAATCTTATATGCCCCCACCATTACAATCGATAAGCTATGAAATTGAAAGGACATCTTAAGGGAATTCCAATTCTAATTTTAGTTGATAGTGGAGCCACCCATAGCTTTGTATCTAAGAAGTTAGCATCCAAGGGGGAAAGGGGGATAATGGGGACAAAGAACTTGAAGATTATGCTTAGGGATGGGCACAAAGCTCCTACGGTGGGTGTATGCAAACAATGTATTTAAAGATAGGAAAGGAAAAATTTTGTTGATGGTTGAAGGAATTGATATGGTGTTAGGCATGTCTTGGTTGTCTACATTAGGTAGGACCCATGACTATGGACTATAAAGGGAAATAAATGGAGTTTGAATGGGACGTAGAAATGGTGAAAAAACATGAAATCAGTTCCAAAAAACCCTTAAATACATCTCTCTCGAGTGTGATGGCTCAGTCTTCTTAATTGGTAGATCTATGCTTCTTAATAGAGATTCGCCCTCCATTTCAAGTTGATACGACCTTGAACCACTTGAATAGCTTGCAACATGAACACTTACAATGACTACTGAACAAGTTTGAGGATGTATTTGAGGAATCAATAAAGCTACCCATCGAGAGGAGTAAAGAACATGCCATTACCTTGTTAGAAGGGTAGGGTCCATTCAATGTGACACGTATTGCTATCATCATCACCATAAAGATGAGATAGAAAGGTGCATCAAAGGGATGCTGAAATTTGGGATAGTCAAAAACAGTCACATCATTTTCTAGTCATGTTCTTTTGGTCAAGAAAAAGGATGACTAGGAGGCTATGTGTCAACTATCAAGCTTTAAATAAAGTAATCATCCCATAGCTTCTTCATATCATTGATGAGTTGTTGGACAAGGTTCACGGGCTAAATGTGTTTCTAAATTTGATTTGAAATCTGGTTATCCCCAATTTTGAGTGAAGGTTAATGATGTTCATGAGACTACTTTTACAACTAATGAGGGTCATTACGAATACTTAATGATGCCTTTTGGACTCATGAATGAACCTTCTACATTTTAGGCTTTTGATGAATGTAATCTTTCCATTCTACGAAAATATGTATTAGTATTTTTTTTATGACACTCTAATTTATAGTTAGGGATTGGAAGTCTAACAAACACTTAACTAAGATTTCATAAGCGTTGTTGGATAATAAGTTGGTGGCAAATATGAAGAAATGTCATTTTACTCAAGTCTCTATTGAATATTAAGGATATATTGTGTCTCATGGGGGAAGCAATGAACCCAAGCAAGTTGGAATATGTGCAAAATTGGCTTGGTCCAAAAACTGTAAAGGGAGTGAATCCAAGGCCTTAATGGCTAATATTGCAAATTTGTGCAGGAATATGGCAAACTAGTTAAATCATTAACTAATTTGATCAAGAAAGTTGTGTTTAACATTGAGCAAAAAGCTTTTGTTGTATAGAAATAAAAGATGACCACAACACCGATTTTGGCTTTACCTTATTTTGCTCGTGAGTTTGTGAGTGAAAGTGTTGCATCAGGAGTAGTTTTGGGAGCTATACTCATACACAAGGGGCTACCTATTGCTTACTTTAGTAAGGCTTTGAGTGAGAGAATCCTAGCTAAATCATCTTACTTTAGTAAGGTTTTGAGTAAAAGAATTCAAGCTAAATTAGCTTACGAGAAGATGATGGCAATGGCTTTGGATATTCAACATTGGTGAGCCTATTTACTGGGTAGGACATTTATGGTTTGTACTGACCAAAAGAGCTTGAGGGAACTTTTATTACAAAAAATTACTACTAGGGATCAAACATAAATGTTCAGCAAAACTATTATTGTTTTGACATCATCTACAAACCACATTTGGAGAAGAAAGGTGCAGAAACATGGTCCAGAAAGCATGGAGAGTAATTTGGGAGCATCATTCAGTTGCCTATATGGGATAACAATAAAGCAATTTTGGAAGAGGTTTAAATGGATGACATGTTGCCTAAGATTATCAATGATATTTCAAATGACATTGATGCCTATATGGGATAACAATAAAGCAATTCTGGAAGAGGTGCAAATGGATGGCATGTTGTCTAATATTATCAATGATACTTCAAATGGCGTTCCTATTTCTCCGAGTTACAATTACCACTACAATGTGCTTAAAAATTTTAGTGTCATGATTGGAAATACTAGGTCTCCAATAATTTTAGTTTGAAACCACCAAATGTGATTTTAGGAAGGACATTTGCCATGAATTTTCTCAAAGGCTGATGATCATACTAGCTACTTTCCTATTCGGCTTCTTTAGCATTCTTGAATTGCTTTTCCAACTATCATTTTTGGTGGATCTCAATTTTTATATTTTCTTAATTTTAATTTGCAAGGAAGTGACTTATTTTCTTATAAGTAAGCTTTAACTTGAGGAGTGTTAGAAATATTACACCATAAGATTTTAGTGTATCTCAAATGATCTCTTAGGATTTATTCTTCTTTTATATTTTGATTTGGTTTCCATACTTAATTAGAGTATTTGTAACTACAAAAATATCTTATTAGAATAAGATCTATTAGAATATGATTTATAGGCATATCATACCGAGTCTACTATGTAGCTTATACAGCTTGTCCTACATTTATCATTCTCTCTTCCAACACTAACAAATCTTTGAGAGGACACTAGACTCACTTCATATGTTCCAAGCTCGGTGTATATAATTATATTGAAGATCTCATACCAATTAAAAATGAGGCCAAAGTACAGTATATAAGTGAGTCTAAACTTTTTGTAAGATTGAGTTAAATTTAAAGTCCACTTTTTATTATGGTATCAAATCCTATTTTAGCAAAGTTTTTAAGCCCTTGACACCACCTGCTATCGACCGTTGTCGAACTATCCATAAATATCTAGTTCCACGCTTAAGATGTTAGATCCTCAAGTGCAAGGTAGCCAAAATCGAAATCTTACTTAAGCTCGGAAAGAGAAATATGAATATCATAACACGGATCATAAGATCCTACAAATTTTTTGAAATTTTACGTACACACAAAATCATTATATTACACACCCCACGGTGGTCATGGGTCAAGACTCTTGACTCAATGGGTAGGAGAGGAGCACTCGGGCTTTGGTTTAAAAGTTACTTGTTTCACAATTGGGCTTCTATTGAAAGAAAAGAGGGCCTAGTGTGCCTTGTTTCAGACCTATGTGGAGGTTTATTGGGGCTTTGGTTTGGATATTGCCAATTGGGCTTTCGGGTTACAAATCTCAATCTAGCCCAATAAAACCCTAGAATGGTTCTAGTACAACATGTCACCTTCACCGTCGAGAATTTAGCAAGCCGTCAAAGGAGCTATCATCGCAACACGACCGCAGGAGCAAGGCCACGGGAGGTGCCACCGTGAGAGGAGCAGCCAAGGAAGGCGTGGCCGCGAGAGCCAGGGCAGCAGGAGGTGTCGTCGCGAGAGGTGCGGTAGCAAGAGGCGTCGTCGAGAGGTGTGACCACAAGAGAGGCCATAAGGAACTTACGAGCGAGCGCAACTGTTGTGAGGAACTGTGCCGTGGCGAGAAGACTGCATCGCGATGAGACTCACCGTCTTCACGCAGTTTGCAATTTACATCGCCAATCCGACGTGATCCACCAAAATCGCAGTTTTTAGGTGATTGAAGGTCGGAGAAGGGAAGTAGATCGTAGACTATTACTATCTTACGAGGTGGATCGGATTTTGATTACCATGCTCAATGTGTTGGAGATGGTATATCAACTAAAGATAACGCAAAATTACAGTAAATAAGTGGGTCACCTTACAAGCTAATTTTGTGAGGTTAAGTTATGCTTAAAGTTCATTTTCTAATAAATTTGTTGGCTTCAGCTTAAGGGAGAGTTGGAAAAGTTGATTATCTTTCAATATAAAGCTTTTTTTCATAAACAATTATTTCTATCCTATCCTAAGCTATATCTTCAGCAGACAGACAGTGTAGTGTATTGTTTACTATTGTGCTTCTGCCTGTTGCAGACTCCTCTATACACAAATAGAGAGACTATATACATAAGAATAATAAACATATAACAATAATATAAATAAGAATAGTACTAATAGTACAATTATAGCGAGATTGAACTCACTAATTTTTCCCACATTCAAAATCTGTGGTGTTATTTTAAATAAAGGTTTTTAATGGTTATGGAGCATTATAGTTCATATTTTCTTAATAACCCTATGGATGGGTAATCTCCCTAAACATTATTAGAGAAATAATAGAACTAAAACTTAATTAGAATGCACTGACCGTGTCAAGGTTTCTAACACTAACATCTAAGCATGAATTATCACATATAGGGTAATATCTAATTAAGAGAGTAAAAATCTTACACTAAATTTTATCAAAATTAAAAACAATAATATTCAGTTGTTCACATATCTCCCCGTGATATGTCTCTCCCATCCTCCCTTTTTATTTGAAGGCAATAATAATATGCCTTATTTCTTCAACCAATAAACTGAACTAACTAACTAATGGGTATCTATCAATAAAAAATTATTATATCCAAATAAAAGTATCTTTTTGTATTTTACTATTTTACTATTTTACTTTAATAGTTTACAAAGGAAAAAAAAGCATCTTAAAAAAATCCGTAAAACATACTTTAGTGAACACATATCATTCAAAAATCAGTCAACAATGTAAAGTTTAAGAGGTCAAAATGAAATTTGAAAAATGCAATCGAAGCAAAGATGCTTAAATCCAAAAGAATCTGGAACAATGCTGACATCAGAGTTTAAAGAGAGAAAAAAAAAAAAAAAAGTGGCTATATTAAAACGCTCTTTTGCTTACAGTTAGTGCAAGAAGTTGAACTTTGGAATTTTTACTTCCAATCTTCTTTTTTATCCCTTTCACGACATCCTTTGCTTGCCTGGTAATCATAACCAAACACAGTTCTCAATATATGGAAGCATAACAAAGAGAAGATCCAAACATTATACATCAAAGATTCTGATTCTAGTTTAAAAAAAGAATCAACCAGTTCATAACTGTGTAAACACAAGCTAGCAGAAACACTAAAGTTGTATATGTTTAAGAAACTCCACCTTGTTCTCCCCCTAAGCAAACATTAAAATCACTCAGAATATACTTCAAACTGTCAGAAAAACATTCGCTCCAATTTCCAATACAGAACATCAAAATTTTCGAAATTTAAAAAAAAAAAAATACAAGAAAAAATAGAGGTGCATGCAAACTATGAAACCATAAGAATATATATAAAGTCAGGTTGATGATAATTTTATCTAGCTCTGATCCCTAAAAATGTACAATTCTACCACAAAGTGTCGACTTGTTAACAAGTTTAACCGATCATATATCCAACCAGTTCATCCCTTGAATGACCAATTTGTATAAATGAAAACTTTCATAAACCAAAGCAACACGAAATGCCACTTTCTGAACCAACTTTCATGTTATTAACTAAAACCATAGCAGATTATGGAAAAAAATTATCCTAGAAAGCTTATAATTTATATAATTCCGTATAGAAGATAACAAGTAAATTAGATGTCACCTAGCATACACGCACACGTCTGAGTCACAGAATTTAGGAGAACTCACAGTAGCCATCAACTATCACTGGTTGATCAATTCAAAAGGTTTCACAAAAAACTCCATACAACAAGATGATATGGGAATGCTTCCTAACACAAGAACACTCAAGCACACCAATTTTGAAACAACAACTATCATACGGTAAACGGTTACAATTAAACAGACCGAATCACTCCGAATCCCAGTTCAATTCTAACCAACAACTTAGCTCACGCATCGATCGGAAAAGGCATTTTGACCTTGAATTTTCCGTTCCCCCAAAAAAGGGAAAAAATGATAAAAAAGAAAACAAAAAGAAAAATCGCGTTCGGCAGACCAGAAAACGGTGCATTTTTTATGAAACTGGAAAAGGAGGCGTACCCAGGGTCATGATTGAGCATGTCACAGATCTCGATGTTCATGGCCCAATCGGGCCCTATGAGCATGTCGCTCGTGGCGCGCTCGACCATGGAATTCACCATCTCCGGTGGCCGACAAAGACGATTCGAAACCCCAACGAGATCAGCGATTCTCCGATGACCATAAACCGAACCACCGGCGCGATCGGAGAATGATTCCGGTCTCTCTCTCTCTCTCTCTCTCTAAAGAAAACTAGGATTGCAATTTTAGTGGATTCCGTTGAGGAAAGGTTTGGTTGGGGTTAGAATTGGAACTTTGAAGGGCGCAATATAACATTGCTCTTACGAGAACTTGCCACGTGTCTGCTGAGATGCGATTCGCCCCTGATGCCGTTGCTTTTGCCGACCACTTTTTGAATCAACGATTTGCACCTGCAGCTGCATAGGCCAGCCTAGCATGACGATGTGCCTTAACAAATTAGCAAAAAGAAAATTACGAAATAATAGAGTGTGAGCTGATTAAACACCTTTATTATCTAATTATAAATAATTATATATTTTTTTGGAAAATAAATAATCATATATTAGAAGCACACGGTTTTACGAATATTCAAGATTTTTAAATATGCTTTTAATTCATTAAATTTTTTATCTTTCAAATTTAAAATTTGTCTTTGGAGTTTCTTTGCTGTATATATATATATATATATATATACAACTTTTAAGAAAATAAAATAAATCAACTTTTCAATGGCAATTATTATATTACGAATGGTTAAAAAATCAGATCTTATACAAAATAAAAAAAAAATATAAATTAATTTATGAAGAGTTGATTTCATTTCTACTTTTTGTTTTTCCTTATAAAAGATTTTATATAGAAGTTTTTTCAACGTACCTAAATAGAAAACATTTGGATAAAAAATAATATTTTTTTAAATCACATAAATTAGAATTATTACATAGAAGGATTGATTTTAAATTTAAAAACAAACCCACCCTAAAATTAACATAGTAAAAGTAAATATATACTTTGTTTAAAAATTATATCAATGGTAACTTTTAATTAATAAATCAAATGGATATTTCTTTGTTAATTGTTTGTGGAAATTTTTCACACGCTTAAAAATTGTTTATTTTATAATGTGATTGCCAAAAGTATTTCCCCAACTGATAAAAAAACAAATTCTAATATAAGTTTAAACGTGTTTCCACAAAAGCAAAATAATAGGGAAAATTGAAATTTTTTTTTTACAAACTAAAATTAATTTATGAATAAAATAACTTATAGGAGATATATTATATAGTTTTTAAAAATTTTATTTTTACCTATATATAACCTTATTATTTAAATATTCTTATCGTAAAAGACTACAAAAAAATATATCTTAAAAGATTGAAATAGAAGAATTGGTCAAATGGCCAGAATCTCCTATGTGAATAAATAGTTCCAATTTCTATTTGATTAAAGAGCAATGATGTCTTTGACTTTCTTATTTTCTTTAAGACTTACCTTCTGTATTTTCATAATATTATCTTATTATTTTATTGTTTATCTATATTTTTATGAAAAATTTTCATATATAGTACAATTTAATTATTTATTTTTTACCTCAATAGCATAACGTTTAAAATAATTACCCACGGAGTATACTTTATTATAGCAATTCTGAATTTGTTTTTCGGTGGACTCAATTTTGAAAGTACGGGAACTGAATTCTTAGCTTATTCTTTTTGCTTTTCTTAAAAAAGGAGAAATAAATATAAAAATTTTAAAATACTTTGAAAAGTAAATATTGTGAATGAAATTTAGAAAAATATATAATTAAAAAATAAAAATTTAGAAATCTAAATTATTTTAAGAAGTAATATTTTAGAAAAATATACATATTTAAATATATATATATATATATATATTGAAAAAAATAATTTAGAAAAATAAGAATTATTTATAAAAATTTAAATTTTAAAAATAATAATTTCGAAAAGTAATTATTGTAGGATTTGTGATAATTAAAAAGTAATTATTTTAAGAAATAATTATTTGGAAAATAAATATTTGAAAAATTAATTTCTTGAAAAAAAAAATATTTAGAGAAATGATTACTAAGTCTTGTGTTGAATTCAAAACTTGTAATGTTAATAATTAATTTATTTATAATTAAAATACAAATTAATGAAATGTAAATATAAAAATGTAAATAATTTTTAAACATTTTGTAAATTAAAAAATTAAACCTCACTAATGAATAAAAAATTGATTAAATAATAAAGTGAAATTTATTTGTGTTATGTAATTATATTTATAAGATATGAAAATGTGAATAAATAAATTTTATATGTAATAAATATGATGAAAGACATTAAAGATTTAAATATATATTTTGAAAAAAAGGTGTAAAGCTAAAACATTTAAGAATGAATTTATGATTATTTTGTGTTTGTTAAAAATAGTAATATGAATCAAAATTTAAATAGAGTTAAATTATGTAAAATATGAAGGACTAAAATGATAAATTTGGTTAATTAAAATCATATGAATAAGTAAATTTATAGATTTTTTTATATATAATGACATAGAAAATACAATATATTTATTGGTAGAAGATTGAGTCTCGAAATATTAGGCTTATTGAGACAATAGTTTCTTATGTGTCCTAGAGTTTGAATATAGAAGCATCTTTTTGGGAGGCCTTGTCCCTTTATGTCCAATTGATGGTTTAGAATGATATTTGGAAGTTTTTTTGATTGATAGATTGAGGAAAAGTTATGAACCTTCGTGTGTTGGTCAATAATCTTATTGTTTAAGCCTCCCAAACAATAGACTTTATTGACTTCATCCAACATATGCACAATATTGGTGTACATGTTGGAATCGTGGCAGGTATGTTTGCATGTTGCAAGCACATGGGAGGTGAAGTTTCTAGAACTTCTCACAATCACACCATCTTTCGCCTAGTTTAACAACAAATATTTTAATTGTCAAAACCTTTTTTGGGTTTATCATCTCCTTTACCAAGAAACTTGTGCCAAGATAGTTAAAATTAAGATTATGGGTGGATCGTGACGAGACGAGCTCACAAAATCGTAAACCGTAAAATTGTAACACGAATCGTAGATTTTATGTGTGTGTGTGTATATGTATATATATAACACATTCTTTTATCTGAAAATAAAATAAAAGAAATAAAATGAAGTATTTGATGAATATTATGAAAGAAACGAAAGATATGCACATTTGTTTGGTTTTATTTTAATTGAAATTGAAACTCGTTCAAATTAATCAGGTATATGAACAGTGAAACAGAAATACTCTTAATTTTAAATCGTATTTTAAATTTGTTTTGAATTTTAATTGCATTAATTTTAATTGGGTGGTAGTTTTATTTTAATTGAAATTGAAACTCATATTCAACGAAAAAGGTGAGTGGTGCATCAGAATTGTTAACTGAGTTTCAAATTTGTTTTGAATTTAATTGCACTAATTTTAATTGAGTGGTGTTACGACTAACAACAGATATAGCAATGTAAAATTTTAATTGCATTACTTTTTAATTAAAATTAGTTTTGAATTGAATCCATTCACTTAAGAATGCAAATAGTCAGTGCACAAAGAAAAATCGTGATCACATGTTTTTACGATTTTATTCGACGATCCTTACGATCTTACTGTTCTACGATCTTGTGTGGAATTTGATTCACATATAGTATATACGATCCTACGATTATACAATTTTACGATTAAAATCTTGGTTTTAACTATCTTGCCTTGTGCTACTTTTGTCAAATGTAAGCATCATATGTGTGTTTGATTTTTAATGAGCATTTTCCTATGTCTTTGAGACAATTTCAAAACAGACATGATCAACATTAATCATTGTGGTCATTTCCCTTTCTCTTTGTGAAAAAGTTTGTTTCACCTGGTATATGTTGCAATGACAATGGAAGATATAGCAAGATTTCTTCTTTTTTTGATGATTTAATTGACAAATTCAACTAAGTTGGTTGTCAAGTAACCCCATTATCTAACTACAAGAAAATTTGATTTTAGAAACTATTTATTGGTCTCTACAATGATGAAATTAATCACTAACTTAATTAGAGACTAATTTAGAATCTAATAGTATAACTGACTAAAATCTTGGTAGCTAAGCTTATATACCAATTATCTTGACTTAATTGGTCACTGAATTCGACCATTATTTTTATTTTGTAGTTATTTAGCAATCAAAACCTAATTTGGTGGTTATTTTGGTCACAATTAGCAACCATTTTATTTGGTAGCTAAAATTGGTATCTAAATAGCTTTTTCTTGTAGTGTATGCCTTAATCACATGCAAGTGTGTGGTTATTTCTACGAATTATGATAATCAATTTGCTACTTCTGGATTGTCTTTTCTTATTATGTTGGAATAGTAGTTTGCACGAGGCTCATTCATTGCATATGTTGCATATGCAATGAAACAAGTTAAAATAGAAAGGGGTACATTTTATTTTAAAATGTTGTTTTGAAAAAGTGTTTACCTATATTTACAAGTTTCTTCTTAAGTGTTGCATTCTTGAACCACCTCATATCATGCATGAGTGGAGTAATGTCAATCTGAAATTAATCTAGCGAACCTCCTTAGGTTTTTAAGAAAAAAGAATCAAACATCACTTGTCTCGCCTTCAGCAATAACAAAGGGGTTGGGAGTATGTTATTCCTTCATCTTATGCAACAACGACTAGGAGGGCGCCTCTGTATTTGCAATAAAAGAATGTCATCGACTTGTACCAGTGGTTTGCAAAATCGAAACCCATCAACACATAACTTGAAGGTTTTGAACAATATTTTGAAGTAGACTTTTTACTACAATAAGTTTTTGCCACAATATGTTGGTTGTGTGGTCATTCGGTACTTGAAACCAATAACTAATTCTTACAAGACTTACAATAGGTTTAACAATTTGTGGAGTGATTCTGCCTAATTGTTGTACACATTTTCAATAGCTTATTGCTTCGCCAACCAACCCTTTTGAATGTGACAATGTACAAAATAGGTCAAGACACAAGAAGGGAAGGTTAATTTGTGTTTTTAAAACCGTTTAGAATTGTGACAATGTGTTGTCTGATATCAGACATTCAAACAATGGTTTTATGTTGACAAATGCACTAATAAGTGATTTTCTTAAAAGATTACATCATATAAAGAAAGTCAGACACAACTTCAAATATAACAGATAAACTGTTTAAAAGCTTTTAGAAACTTGTTTTTCAAAAACTTACTTTTTGAGATTAATTATAGTTAAATATCATGCAATTTAATAACATAAGGGATAAGTTTATAAAATTGATGGCATTTTCACTTGTTTAAAAGCTTTTAGAAATTGTTTTTCAAAAACTTACTTTGCTTGATCACTAATAATTTTCTCATGTTGATATGGTCACTTAGAATTTCTTAGCAATTAAATTGATGGCATTTTCACCTATAATCTCTTTCTTTGTTGTTCTTCAACTTGAAAGATTCTTTTAAAACTTGCACTAATTTAGAAGTATGAGCTTTTTAAAATGCAGTAAGGGAAAACAATTGTTGATGTACAAAAGTGGTTCACACACATTGTAAATTGTTTGATTGAATTGGAATGGGAAAGGTATTTAATAAGGAAGAACTAAACATTAAAGTGTTAAAATGTTTATATAGAAGTTGACAACCTAAGGTAACAATAATCTCTATGTTATAGGATCTGTTTTAAATGTCTACAACATCTTTGTTTGGAAAGTTAAGAGAACATGAGCTAGAAATAGATAGACTCATGAACAAGAAAGTCGTGACAAGAAGAACAAAATACATTGTCCTAAAATTTGATGTACAAAAGAAAGAAGAGAGTGAAAAAGAATTAGATGAAAATGGAAAATAAGGACATATCGAAATTGAATGTCCAATAGTCAAAACAAAAACAAGTCCAGTGACAAGAAATATGAGAAGGGAAATAAGAATAGAAAAACCTACATTGCATGATAAGACAATTTTGAGACATCTTCAAGTGCTTCTACAAAAGAGGGTGAGGAAGTTATTCTCTTTTGATGTATAGATGTGACTCTTCAAGCATTCTAAGTACAAAAGACTTTGAGGCTCAAGCTAGTTACAATCAACTTTTGAATGCTTTTAATGAAATGCATGAAGAAGCTAATATATTAGTTGTTTCTAACAATAAAATCAAGGGAGTGAATAATTGGCTAGAAAATAAAGTCACCAAACTTGAAGAATAACTCAACAATGCTAAAATTAATTTAGAAAATTTGGAAATTATTTACAAGAATTCATCTTATAATTGTTCTGAAACAAATTAGCCAACCATTAAAAAATGTGAAAATTGCAAATCCTTGCAAAGTAAAATCCACTATCATATTAAAACAGTGGCTAGGTTTACAATGGAAAAGCTAATTTGAAAATATACTTGGTTCTCAAAATTATGTTTTTGACAACGTTGATATTGGATATAAAACATCTTTTTAGAATAAGATTAAAGCATACAAAAAACTTCTTTTATTTACAGAAAGCTTAACAATTCTCCATTCATTACTTGTTTCTATAATTAATATAAGAAAATGTCACACCATTATAAAATGTAAAATTAGGAAATTTGATGTTCCTAGAGGTAAACTGAAATGGATTCCAAAATATGTCAATGATAAAGTTAACATCAATGGACCAAAATCAATAAGGGTACCATTCTCTGTTGTATAATCTATTTTACAAGTACACTTGAAGGCCAAAAAACTACTTTGGTACTTAAACAATGGCCATTCAACACATGACAGGAGATGAGGAGAAATTAGATAATAAATCAACTACTTTAATTAAGATTCATCTAATTGGATTTATTTGAGCCTTAAATATTATTTTTTACTAATATTGTATTTTTACACACAGTAGACGATCTATAGGTATACATATTAAACGATCTGACTGGACAGACTAGTAGTTATATGGAGTAGAGGGTCTAGTGAATCATTTGGTTAGACTCAACGGAAGAAAACACCTCATCAACATCAAGAGAAATGAACTTGAGGGTGTAGAAAAAGTATGATGCACTGGACATAAACCAGACAATCTCATTAGACAATCTCATTAAATAGTCTTATTAGATAGTCTCATTAGACATAGACAGTACCATTAGACAATCCCATTAGAAAGACATTGATTTGTTGATTGTGAAGAAAGATTTAACTTTGCATATATTTTTTGTAAAAATTATCTTTTAAATTCGACAAATAAAAGTCTTCTATTTTTCATACGCTAAATGGAAGAAGTTTTCCTTTAATTATTCTTCAAATTTGATTGCACTTAGCTAAATTGCATTAAAAGTCATTGTGTGTGTCAAGAACAAGAATTGGAAACAAAATATTTGAAAGAGATTGCGAGAATGAAAATTTGCAACGTAGTTGTCACTTGACATATGTCGCGACCTAAAGGTCACGACGGCTAAAACCGGAGTCGCCACCACGGTTTATTAAGGAAAACCGCAGAAAAACTGAAAAAAGGATAAAACAAAAAATCCATGAACCGGAGATGAGTTCGAGAGTCGATTACGTGTGGGAAAGGTATTAGCACCCCGCGACGTCTGTCCTAAGACAGTACCTAACTAAATGAATAAAAATAAATGTGGTATTAAAAATATTTATTTTCCCCAAAAAACAAACATAAATAAAATAAATACAACAAATAAGAAAAAAAATAAATTTTTAATAAAAAAGGGCCCGACAAGGTTTGACCTTGCTCCTACGTACCATCATCCTTACGGGTGAAGAATCAGGGAAAACGTAGTTCTAAAAAAAAGATTGATTTGTTTTGAATATTTTTAGTTTTTGAAAGTTTTTATATATATATTTTCTTATCTTCGAATATTTTTTTTTTTAAAAAAAAAATTTCCAATTTGGATACCGTAGACGCGTGCGGTCTTTTGGTATTCCAATCAAAGTCAAAACTTCCCATGACGCGGACGGCCATTTAGGAATTTATATCAAAATCTATTTATTTATTTTTTATAATTAGTTTATTTTGAAAGTTAAACTTTAATTTGGATACCGTAGACGCGTGTGGCCTTTTGGTAATCCAAACAAAGTTAAAATTTTTCGAATTAGATCCTTGTATGACGCGAATGGCCATTTAAAGATTCAATCAAATTATTTTTAAATGAAATACTAGAAAGAGAGAAAAAATATTTAACATTAATATATTTTTAATAAAATATAAAATTTACTAAAAAAATAAAATAAAATAAAATAAAATAAAATAAAATAAA
>Ga0209700_103002_pt1 | contig 33154 bp, 12 predicted proteins | sample SiratroredBW_FD_187528 | JGI IMG/M metagenome (GOLD analysis project Ga0209700, IMG submission 187528) | Root nodule microbial communities of legume samples collected from California, USA - Siratro red BW (SPAdes) (version 2) | ecosystem: Host-associated > Plants > Roots > Nodule | place: USA...
GAAGATAAAGAATATATATATATATATATATATATATATGTTCATGGACCAGTAGTTTGTGTGAAGTTCTTTTTAATTTCTGTTTTGGATGAATGTAAATGATGGAAATGAGCTTCAAAACTAAAACTAAGTGAGAGAGGAAAAAGTGCTTAAAGATGAAGAAAGTGCTTATTAAAAAATGGTTGTACATGCAAATTTCTAACTCTATCCACCGACCATAACTTGGATTCATCATTAGTGTCTGCGAGGTTTGGAACCATATGAAAAGGTTGTTCAAGAACTGTGCACTTTACATTCTACAATATTATTACTCTCACAACTTTAATCACCCCTTATATTTCAATATAAAACTATGAAAAAAAAAATTATTGTTTCAGCATCTCAGATCTTTGGATACTCTTGATTAGTCCAAATTTGTTTTTCTTTTTTTACCAATTTTGTATTGATGATTTTTTCTCCCATTATGTTAGGCAGAATTCTAGTTTATTATTGTTTTACCTAATTATCCGGTATTAATTGACGTGAATGATTTAGTGATTTGGTTAAACATTTTGTATTTATTGTCCCGATATCAATGATACATAATTCTCTGATATTTGATCAAATATTACTCAGATATTAAATTAAGTACACCTACTTTAAATAAGGGAAGATGTTATTCATTAATTATTTAATTTTCATCCACAAAGGTATTTGAGTGGACTATAAGGCTCACAAAATACCAATTACTCCGCTTTACTACACGCACCCCTCCACCGCTTTACTACACGCACCCCTCCAGATCTAAAAGAGAATAATTATGTATGAACATCTTAAATGATAAATCATCGTATAGTAAGTGAAAAAGAAATATAGATATTATAAACATATGATACGAATAAAAAAAATATAAAAAATTATGAAGGTATCACTTATGATGTATAACTAGATCTTAAACTCTTCAATATATATATATATATATATATATATATATATATATATATATATATATATTAAAATAAAATTATTAATCTAAATTTAGACTTCTTTAGAAAGACTTATTCCTGTGAGAAAGAATTCTTTAGAAATGATTTTTTAATTCATCTAATTGTTTTTTTTCTTTATGTACATCATCCATATCTTAAACTCTAAGTTTAGACTAGGAAATTTATAGAAAATAATACAACTACACTAAATAAAGAGAATGATTAAATAGTTTTCACTTAGAAAAATATTAAAATTTTAAAAATATATAAATTTGATGTTTCATGAGTTGGAGAAATACTTGTAAAAGCTCTCGAACATCTTTTTTTTAAAATATGTTTCACTTATACAGTGAAAAATATATTATACTATTTCCTATAATTTAATGATATAAACAATTCAAAACTTTACTTATTGTAAAATTTTATCTTTCATGGTTTCCATAGAAAGATGTTGTTTTAACTTAAAAAATGTTTCAAATAAATTAATTTAAAGAGTTTCTTAGCTAAAATGCAATCATGTTGATTTTCCTTTTAATTATCAGCTCAAAGAAGAAGGTTTGATAGCAATAAATTATATATAAATTTTATAAAAAGTTAAAGAAATTACTTCTAATCTAGAACGTAACAATAAATTTATTGTTCTTTATTTTTGTATATGGTTCTTCGTAGCTATAAACATAATGTCTTTTTAATAACACCGACATTGTTTTATACACGTGACTTTTTGGTGTTTTGTTAAATACTTGAATTTGCTTTTTGACAAATTATTACAAAGGGAGAGAAAAAAAATATTAATTTGGAGTGTTGACAGAAAATAATGTTTCGTACGTTGTGTATTTTTCTATTGATAATATATATTACAAATGGAGAGCATAAAGCAATTGAAATTCTCAAATAAATTAAAATTAATTTACACACTAAACTTTTGTAGAAGTATTTTCCATTTAACTTCTAAAGGTAAAGTGTCCAGGTTCATTATAACTTGGGAAATATTAAAAGATACTTGACCTTGTTTTATTTTTTACTTATACAGAAATTGAAAATATATTTATTACATATTTTGGAAAGTGAAGAAGTTGAATATGATTTTAGCAATATTAAATAAAATGTTGGGTAGATATTATAGTGTGTTTTGACTTTGTTGTTTTTTGTTGAAGCAAGAGATGCTGGTAGGCTGGTGTATTAGCTAAGGCTATGTGTGTATGTCATTACCTTAATTTATCTTTAATTATGTTTTATGTATTAGAATTATGAGGTTTAGACAAAAATGGATGTAAAAAATTATCTGACAACGAAAATATAATTTTTTATATTTTTAATTTAATCTAATTAAATTCATGATAATTTACATCTCCGAATGATTATGAGAGGAAGCTGAAGAATTGGAATTGGAGTGTAATAGATGAAGCAAATGAAGTATGTTAAAATGTTATTTTCAAATTTCAAGATTGCGTATAGGAGATAAGTAATATTGGTAATGTGAAATTTGACTTTGGAAAGCATATGGTACTATATTTTAGTATTTGCATACAATTAATAATTTAATGATGATAATAATAATAATAATTCTCATATTTAAAAGTGTTAACAAGGTCGTTTTAGTTCGAATTTACAAAATATAAATTGAACTAATTAAAATTGTCTGGTTTGTTTCATCAAATCTGATCAAATTAATATAATTATTGGCTGAATTCAATTGGAGACTGACTATACTACAATGATATTCTCAAAGTTATTTTAAAATCCAAAAATTTTTATAATTTTAAAATATTTACTAAAATTTAAAATGTTCAAAATTAAACTTTAATAGTTATAAAAAATAAAATAATAATAATAAATAATATAAAATCAACAAAAAAAAATAATTTTGAACTAACTCATGAAAACTTTTTATTTACATAAATGTCTTAGGCTTATACGACGTGTCTCAATAATTTCATTTTAGATGATTAAATTTTGTATTTTGACAATCTAATATATAGTTTTTTCTTTTTCAAAAATGTTTAACAAATATTTTTATGTCTGATTCATTTTGGTTATGAGTTTTAGAATAAGTATGTCATTTATAAAGACAACAATTTTTTTTTAAGATTAGAAGATTTTGGGATTGAGTATGATTATTTTGGTTTGAATTAGATGTTGATAATGTATATATTGTTTAGTTGATAAATTTGGTAATTTGATTACAAGAGCACACATTTCATTTAGTGTTTAAAATATGTTAAAAAAAGATAGGATTGTTGAATCAAAATTGAGAATTCTTTTTCTATAGAAGTTTTCATCACTCTAAGTGGCAAACAACTGCTTAAGCAATGGTAAGTTCTCGAAATTAGTGACTTCAAATTAGAAGTCAAATCACTTAAATGATAATATAACACTTGTTAAAAGAAAAGTTGGTATTAATTTTTTTTTATTACAAGCAGGGGTAGCTCAATGCCCAAGCAAGTAAAGCAACCGCTTTAGGTCTCCAGGTCTCAAAGACCTCAAAAAAATTTAATATGCTTTAGGTCTCAAAGTCATAAAGGCTTAAAAAATATTTAATATGCTTTAGTCATCCAGGCCTAAAAAATATTAATACTTACATATTATTATAAAATAAAAAAAAATTAATTTTAAAATTATACTAATAAAATTTTAATTAAAAATTTAAATATTTTAACTGACTTTAAATTTACATTAGTGCTATAAATATTATTTAATGACTTTAAATTTATATTGGTACTAATGAATAATATTCTTGAAACTTTTTTATAATAAATTAATAATATTTAAAAAAAAATTGAATAGTCAAAGAATTTTTCTCAAAACTTTCTAATTTATCTCTTCCCTATATTCTAACAAATTGATATCATCTAAATTGAATACTCAAGGAATCTTTCTCAAAACTTTCTAATTTATCTCTTCTCTATATTCTAACAAATTAATATCATCTCTTTATATGTTATATCATTGTCTGACTCTTCTACTTCTCTCATTCTTTCTTCACTTATCTCCTTTATTCCTTTGTCTTTTTGTTCCTTCTATAATATTATTTCAACTTGTTTGTCTCTTTGTTCCTTCCATAATATTATTTCAACTTGTTTTCAATTTCAAATTTCTTTCATTTTATATTTCATCATTCTATACTATGCATTTATGCGTATGTTTACTTGGAGACTTTTGAGCAGTAGATTGATTGAAGAAGAGTTTGTGTTCACTTTGACTCCTTTTGAGTGCATCAATATTAAGTAAAAATAATGAGATTGATAAATTGATTCCAATTAATAATTTGTGCAGATTCAAGGAAGATAATTTAGAGATACCACAGGACAGGATGGAAAGATAATATCATAATAAGAGACTTGAGACTCTTAAGATCAAGTTTATTGTCATGACAATAAAGTTTTATCTTTTTAACTTAGACTTATTTTATATACTTTATATTCAGCCTGATATATATTATAATTTTTAATTTTATATAAAAATATACAAATATGGCAACTAGAAAATTTGATTCAGGTTATTCAAAACTTAAAAAAAAAGTACTTTTTGTTGAGTCACAAAAAGGAGCTATGAATAAATTTATAAAAATAAACAAAAAAAAATTAGAAAATACAGAAGAGCCTTCTTTGAATGAAAAATATTTGAAACATGATAATTTATTGGATCTTGATGACTTAGATTTATTTTCAGAATTAAATATTTTAAAGGAGATTATAGGATTGGAAAATGATAAACCAATTGATATTCTTAATTATATAAAATAGAGTAAATTCTTTTTCAAATGCATATATAGAACAATGTTAACAATTCCAGTATTAGTTGCTTCAGCTGAAAGGAGTTTTTCAAAACTTAAACTAATAAAATCTTATTTAAGATCAACAATGTCTCAACAAAAATGAATGAAACTGATTAGTTTTATTATCTATTGAAAATATTTTTTAAATGAAATTAATTATGATAATTTAATAGATAATTTTGCATCATACAAAGCTTGAAAAATAAATTTTAGATAAAAATATCATAATTTTAATTATTTTATTAATTTAAAAAAGGCCTCCTAAAGTCTTGAGCCGCCACTGATTACAAGTTAGGATTTTCAAATACTTATTGAACTATTAAGCCAAAAAGAGATCAAATGAATTTTTTCTTCTTCATATATACATTACACTCAAATATCATCACTCAAAAATTGTGTTCACATAGTTATTTCTCTATTTGATAGTATTTAAAAATTAAATAATCTATTATTGGTTGATTTAAGTTATATACTTATTTTTTCTATTTCTCATATAAATTGAATTGGAAATGTCGATTTTGAATACCAAAATGTGATTGATGGATAATACATAAAATTATATATGTAATGGATGAATAAATAATTATCATGACATATATAATAATATTATATTATTGAAATAATATTATATATTATGTAAGGAGTAGTATACCAGTTTTACAATATTTAGTCATATAACAAAGACATTACGTAATAAGAGTCCATCGAGATTATCATCAAGTTAAATTTTATAATCAATGATATGTGTAAGAAATTATTATGTTATGAAATTATTGAATGAAATATATATCACAAAAAATAAATTCTAAGACTTACCGAATATTATAAAAGGTGTTAGTAGCTGAATCTAAACCTAATATACATAATGAAGAAACAATCAATCATTTTACATGCATTATTGACAACATAAACTGTCTTTAGTATGCTTAGATTTGTATATCTTAATTTAAATAATTTAGCTCACTGTTTTGCTTTCTTTGGTATTTATGTTAGGATTCTCTTTTGACATAGGAGGCTTACATAATTGGAGGAAGTTTCTAGGGATTCTCATTATGTTATTATCGTATTCTGTTTTTGTTTGTCTATATTAATTAATTAGTATAAATTGTATGGTTTTTCCATACTCAAAACTACGCTTTGTTGGGATGTTATGTAATTTTTCTTAATTTTTTTACCAATTCTCTTTTTGTTTGCAATATTTTGGTGTACAATTTGACGCAGTATAAGTAGCAACCAATTAATGATAAACAGAAGGTCTTGAAAATGTACAAAGCAGGATCTAATTAGTAAGATAAACCGTGCCAGCCTCTGGTCGAGAACGAAAACACAAGGACAAAATCTTTAACAACCTTATTCAACTTATATATTTTTATACATTGTTTCATTCTCTGAATGATTAGAATAATCCATATTCTTTTTCATCTTCATATTTTCCTTTGTTTACATCACAGCTTAATATAATAATATGCAGCAATCCCAAAACTGAGTCAAATTTTAAATATGATCACAGTTATATAATTCATCTCTTAAAGCAATCATTGTACCCAAAAACTGTGGTCCCAAACAGCAATTGCCAATTGCCAATTGTTTTCTGCAATATACTGAATTAGTCAGAAAAATTATCACGCGTTATTCTACTATAACAGTGGTAGCATAAGACTCAAACATCTTAAACTTTCACACACTCAAATGTTCTTCATAGTCTTGTTTTGTCAATAGCACAATCTCACCATGAACCATGTTGCATTTCTCTTCACAATGACCCTTTTTCTTCTTTGTTTTGATCTCAAAGCACAGCAAAATTACTCTGGGAATTCAATACTCAGCTGCAAGAATGATGACAAAATGGGGCCTTCACCTTCATTCCTTTATACCTGCAATGGCCTCAACAAATCCTGCATGGCCTACCTAATCTTCAAATCAAGACCTCCTTTTAATTCCATTCTTACAGTTTCCAACCTCACATCATCAAATCCAGAAGAGCTTGCAAGAATCAATAATGCCACTGTGCTCACGGTGTTCCCAACTGGGAAAGAAATGATTGTCCCTCTGAACTGTTCTTGTTTGACTAGGGACTATTACCAAGCTGAAACTGAATATGTATTGGGACCAAATCCAACATATTTCACTGTGGCAAATAATACTTTTCAGGGTTTGACCACTTGTGATTCACTCATGCGTGCTAATCCATATGGGGAACTTGGTTTGCTTCCTGGCATGGAGTTGCATGTGCCACTCAGATGTGCTTGTCCAACAATGCAGCAGGTCACAAACGGCACCAAGTATTTACTTACATACTCAGTGAACTGGGGTGATAACATTACAAATATTGCTACAAGATTCAATGTTGCAGCAGGTAATGTGGTTGATGCCAATGGTTTTAATTCACCAACACAAACTCTTTTTCCTTTCACAACTGTTCTGATTCCTTTGCCAAGTGAACCTCTGAGTTCAATGACCAGAGTTGTTAGTGATCCACCAAATATGTCACCTCCTCTTGTTTGCAGCTCCATAAAGTGCAAGTCAAAGAGAAAATTCCACGCTGCTATTGCCACCACTGGGGGTTTATTGGTGCTTCTGTGTGCTGTCCTTTATGGGGTTTTCCTGTTCAGAAAGAGATCTGCAAGGTTCATTAAGAGAGGTGAGGAGGGTGAGAAAGCAAAGAAGTTATCTTCAGATGATATCCGTGGTGAGATAGCAATCATTGAGCATCACTCCAAAGTTTATGAGTTTGAGGAAATAAAGAAGGCCACAGAAAATTTTAGTGCAAAGCATAGAATTAAAGGTTCTGTGTTTCGTGGGGTATTTGGTAATGACAAAAACATATTGGCTGTTAAGAAAATGAGAGGAGATGCATCCAAGGAAGTGAATTTGCTGAAAAGGATCAATCATTTCAACCTGATAAAGCTGCAGGGTTACTGTGAAAACGATGCTTGTTCTTATCTTGTTTATGAGTATATGGAAAATGGCTCTTTGAGAGAATGGCTAAGCGAAAACAGGACTACCGAGCACCAGATTTTGGCAAAGAGGATTCTGATTGCTCTGGATATTGCCAATGGTCTTCAGTATCTTCACAACTTCACGGAACCTTCCTACGTGCACAGGAACATAAACAGTGGAAACATTCTTCTAAACAAAGGTCTAAGAGCCAAGATAGCAAATTTCGCTTTTGCTGAGGAATCAGAAAGGAAAATAGCTTCCAGTTGTGCCTTGTCAGGTGTGGAGAGGGGTTATATGGCTCCAGAGTATCTGGAGGCTGGGATGGTCACTACCAAAATGGACGTTTATGCCTTTGGGGTGGTGCTGTTGGAATTGATCACAGGTAAAGATTTTGTTACTGTACAAGAAGAGAGAGAAGCAATGCTTCATGTAGTCATAAACCTCATAGATAAAGAGAATGAAGAAGAGAAGGTGAGTTTGTTCGTTGATCCTAATTTCATTGGAAACAATGAGAAAGTGTGTTCTCTCCAGCTAGTAAAATTAGGTCTAGCCTGCTTGATTCAAGAACCAGAAGAGAGACCAACCATGGTAGAAGTAGTTTCTAGCTTATTGAAAATATATGTAAGTTACATGGACCAAATAATATCACTAAGCATCAGCAATAGTCCGAGCATGGAGATGTGAAAAGATACTTTAGCTAGCTGATATTGAATGTAGAATACCATTACCTTTGCAATTATTTTGAATATATTATACGTATTACACCTAGAATTTTAGTTTGGTTCATTTAAACAAATGCTACTTACCACCTGATTTCTTATTACCTGAATAAAACGTAACAAATCCATATCAACAAGAAGTTAGCTGAATATAGGTATTGTGAAAAAAGTGTTCTTTATTCTTAATTTTGAGAGATAGCAGAGGTTAGGAGTCGTGTGCCAAAAAGTAGCAGTATGATAAATTGAAAAAAAATGTGAATGTAATCAATATACCGCAACAGTATCAATAATTACAAGTACAAAAAATCATCAACTCGTGGAAGCTAATGCCTAAAGCACACCTTGACCTTGGTTTCTAATAACAGGCCAGGCTTTATATGAAGAAAGAATGAAAAACAATCTGTTAATGGAATATCTCTGTACTTAATATGGAAAAGTCCCCGTCATCTTGATCTGGTGAAGGGTCCTTTGTAGACCATATTTACGCACTGCTTTTTGACCTGCCCTAAATCCATCTCCATAAACAGGGGAAATGTCTGATTCAATCTGGTGCTTGAAGAAATCCCCAAGCTTCCTCTCAAACTGAGGTCTTTTACCCTTTTTAGATGCGTGTGATGCAGATGAGGATGAGGCTGATACAAAGTTGCTGCCTGATGCAGAAGTAAGTTCAGACTCCAACCACATGTGAGCCAAAACCTGACAGATACCTTCTTCAACATCTTGACTTAGAGTCCGATAACCTATTTTAGCATAAGTTTGAGACACAACCCCAACCAAATAACAGTTAAAATGAATAAACAGTATATATGTCGTAACCAAAACAAAGTACACCCCTATTGCAACAACTTAATGGATAAATCCTAATGAAATAAATTCTCTACAATAAAATAGTACCTTTAAGTCGAAGCCAGGCATGCATCATCTCATGGGCTAGGATCGATCCAGTAAGCAATCTGTAAAAAATAGCATTCATATGTAAATGATATCAACAGATAAAAGCAAAGTTGTAGCCGTATGAAGGGGAAGTGGGTGGGATTCTCTCTCAGAAGATCTATTATTCTGAAGTCAGGACACTAAGCAAAAATCCAAAGAATCTTGCATGCATAGGAGAAATGTCACTCTTAGTGCAGTGCCAAAATTACACAATCAAAATACTATTGAGAATCAAATTCATAAAACAAGATAGGGAGAATTTCTTGTCACAAAATTTTGCTACAAAAATATTACATTTTCTAGTTTCACGGATCTTTTGCTGACAATTGTATTAATCCTAGAGAAATTTTCTTGTCTTCTGGATTTTATGACATTTAAATTATTTATGTGCTCATACGCATTGAGTTTGTCTCCAAGTTACAACTTGTAAAAGCAAAAACCCTAAATTATTACCTCGGAAGACCATATAAAATGAGAATAGCGGTCACATCACAATGTGGAGTCATCCTGTATGGCTGTGCCCTCATGTCCATTGCTCCATTTCCTGTCCCAAATCTTGGTCGTCTCGAGAACTGATAAATAAATGCAATGCACCATAAATTGTTAATTGTTAGTTGTAAAGAAATTCTATCATCTAACCATAAAAATCCATCAATATCACCAAAACCAAACAAATAACAGGAAATCTTACAGTGCTGAGCTCCTCTGAGAGGCAGAGCCCTCTGGTTTCCGGCATGTGATAGTGTCCCTGCCCAAGATAAAGACTCAAATATCAAATGGAAAAGCACTGTTTAAACACGAACTAATTATGAATTGAAGCTTCATATTTGAAAGGATGTTGACTTGGACAGTATTATTTATTGCAAAAAATTAGACTTCCAATATGAATATACTTCTTTCTGTTTCCTTTTTTTCTCTTCAATTTTCTATATCATGAATGTCAGATTGAATTATTTGACAGAGCAATTAGACTTCCAAATATGAATATACTTATTTTGTTTCCATTTTGCTCTTCAATTTTCTAAATCACACATGTCGGGCTGAATTATTTGACACAGTATGAAGTTAACATATCACAGAAGAGAGAAACCTCAGTCAAGTAGAATTTGCAAAGATATCAAACAAAATAGAAAAAGGCATTATTTTCCTTTTAATATGAGTTGTGTACATAATGCCAAACATCCAAAAAATAGTTCCAAGTATGTCAGATAGTTAAATGTCGTTATAATCAAATTATGTTACTACATTTAGTGCAAGATGACAATGAATTTTCTCTTACATTTTTATCTCCCTCTCTTGCTTCATTCAGTGCTTGTCTTTCAACCAATAGTAGTGGAATTTGCTGCTCCAGTTTCATATTTAGGCTTTCATAAAATCTTTGTATATCAGCATAAAGGGGTTGGCATTCATTTGTATCCATGATAGCAGAATCCAGACACTCTAAGCAGAGCTTCCGGCCATCCTTAAGAGCAATATATCCTGCCTCTTGCGACTGCAAATGAAGAGAGAAAATTTTCATTACATTCTTTTACCGTGCACCATACAATTTCATCCACTTCTCCCTAGGCAAGCCTATAAACAATGTTTCGTCAGATAAATATACTAACCTCCATTCGCTCACAACTGCAACATCGTGGAGTACAGTCATGTTCATGAGAAGGGCAATATTTCTGGACCCAGAATGGATGTGCCCTATATTCAATAAGACCAGCAGGATTTGTTGGAATCTGTGAAAAGATATATATTACCAAAAACCAACAGCAACAGGCAATGAGATATAAGGCCAAAGTCAAGGTAAAAACTTACAAGCATGTCATTTTTTAATTCTAGCAAGAAAATCATAAACAGTTAAAATCATGAATGACTCAAACAATGTCTACAAGTTTGGACAAACAAGGTGATCGAATCAATGATCAAGTCCAGTAGGAAGTTTGTGCAGCAAGAACGTGAAAGGGTAAAAAAGAAGAACATGGGTATGGACACATCTCATGAAGGGAATTGACTACCCTACTCACACAAGAATGACATTGTCACATCTCAGGAAAGTGAGAGCTATCACATTTCCACAAAGAAACTGTCAACATTCATTGAAGGCTTTCAATCTCATCCTTCCTGATTCTACTTTTGAAGGTGAGAGAGATAGTGCAAAAGGGAGAAGAGGTATAAATGTCAGTAACAGCATAGGAGAATCGGATTTGTTAATCAACATTAGCTAAGGGGTATTATTAGGGTAACAATTGACGAGTGATAGGTCAAAAAATAGCATGGGTATGCATGTCATATAAGCAAATCTAAGGGGTACTGAGTGCATTTTTCACTAAAACTTGTTCAAAATACTTACAAAGTGCTTGCAGACATCACATTTCGGGTGGTAGCTTTCCTTATAACATGATTTATGGTAGGGGTAATTCCCAGATGTGGAGAACTGCACCAACACAACAATAATAACATGATTAAGCAAAAACAACACTGTAAGTACAGAATAAAAACCATTTATGAAAACAGAAAAACAAGTGATGTGGCAGGTAAATGGAAATTTTAGCACCTCATAATCAGAGATTGGTAGGTTGCAAGCTCGGCAGCGGAAACATTCAGGATGCCAGAACGCGTTCAAGCAATTAAGATATCGCCCATAACCAATCTCAGAATAGCAGCCAGCACAAATCCTATTTATTATGTAAATAACTACACAACTTTAGTTATGTGCATTCCACATTATTGATATTATTAAGGTACAGGAAATTGAAAGAAGAGATTAATTTCAACAGCTGAAAACATAGGGGATGATACTCAATAGATTTTTCTCCCTTTATGATTCAGCATGATGGTCTATACATATAACTTGACAAAGAGGGGTGCTAGGAACTCACTCTCTAACACATTCTTTCTTATTAGTTAAAATTTATTGAAAATTACAAATCAAGAGTGAGTCATTAAATAAGTTCTGAAACACACCAAAATTTTGTGATTTTAAATAAATTTCAATCAATAAGAGAGTGTCTTCCTAACATTTTTCACCTAACAAATAATTGTATCACTTCTTTACATGTTGAACTTAATTCATAAGTACTTGCGGATATTCATCCCATAATAATCTGGAGTCTAGTTATATACATTATAATATTTATATTTGGTGCTAAATTAGTTCAAATGCAGCAGTCTTCACTCAATTAATATATAGTTACCATATGTTTGGTACAAGGTATTTATTTAAGGAGGAGAAAAAGGATGAGATCAAGGTATAGACAACCACCAAACCCAGTTAGATAAACCCCTTCTAACCAAAAGTAGTGCTAATGAAATAACTAATGAGCCATAGCAATATCAGTTAATACTTATTTCAAAAGGACCAGCACAAATAAGTGGAATTACAAGTAAAATCTGTTGATCACCAACTAAGGAATATAACGTGTCAAAATAGAGAATTCCAATCTAAGCAGTGACAGTATAAGCCAAGGTTAGAATTTATAGAACCAGGACTTGTGACCCTATGATACCAACTTCATACATTGTTATTATCCAACATCTAACTGGTACCTGGACCCCATGGGGAAATACTGAATTGGTTGATACGCATTTTCATTTCCATATCTGGGAGGAGACTCCACGTTTAGACTTTCTTCTAAAGCTCTGGCAAGTTGTTCATCTTCTTCTAACTGTGATCTGTGGTCTGCAAAACAGACAGAAACTTGTTAATGTAAAACGGTAATATATTTTATACTAGGGAAATACACTTTAGAAAAGATTATCGAGACAAAAATAAAATTACCAACCACAGAAGTAATTGGAAATCTAATATATATGTAAAGAGAAAGATCCAAAAAAAGAAACTGTGCAAATTAGTTAATCTTCAACACACTAGTAATTGGTAAAGAATGAAATGAGCACATTATCACAAAGGGGGCAACGGAAAAAACACTATCAACAACACAGACATTACAAATTTAGTAACTTGGCAAAATTGCATTAGTCCACAGCAAACTGTTCCTTAGAAAGTAAACATCAAACAAATGCACTGGCACACACTTGGCTCCTTCAGTATGGAATCAAGAACACTCAATGATGTCTTAAGAGCTGAAATCACTCACCATGTACATTGTTTGTTTTCTCGCTCTCTTCCACCAGAGACAGTGCAATAGCACGATCTATATCCTCATTCTCCTTCTGGTTCCAAACATCCTGCAATCCAAACAAACTCTCATTCCTGTAAGGAGGACAAAACAGTAACTTCCAAAGCATTCGTCAATTAGAATGCTGACATTTGTTGTTACCCCCGAAGTCGAAGGCAAATAATAACCAGCATCCTCTTTACTATAATGTCCCTCCGAAATCTTCTGCTCAGACCCTTTAAAAATTCTGCTAAGCCAACCCATTCACTCACTCAAAAAGAATCACTACAACTTCATACCAAGAACAAAATTTAAATTTTTCCTGCACATATCGCAAAACAAGACCAAATTATATAAAAAAAGAGGCTAATATCTCAAAATCAATCATAATAATTGGCTGCTGCAAAACACCTTTTAACAAATGGCGGAAGAATCGAAAGACCCAATTGAAGGAAACAAGCGTGTGATGATCTAATAACTGACAAGGTATGTAATTACAACAATTTGGCTCTTTCTCTGTAGAAAAAAAAATAACTTTTTTTTGGGTGCGTGTTAAGGGAAAGAAGCGAGTAGAAAAAGAGGAACGATTCAAAAGCGAGTAGGAAGGCAAAGAGTGAAGATGATTGACATTTGCAGGGATTGATTGAAGGATTGAAAGGAGAAGAAAGTGGAAGAAGACACACGCCGGCGATTTGAAAGTCAAATTGAAAGAAACAAAAGTGGATGCGTTTTTGGAGGCTGAAGAAAAAATTGAGAAAGAAAAATAATTTAATTAATTAAGAAAAGTGATAAACCCTTATGATGAGGAAGGATCAAGGAAAACAAAGAAAGGTTTGAAATTGGTGTGAATGCGTTTGTGTTTGTTTGTGTGTGTGGTGGGGTCCACCTCCTTCTCCTCCTTCTTCTTCCCCTCTCCTCAAGGAGACCCCAAAGGTGAAGAAAAAAGTCACAAACAAAAACAAAGACAAAAGTTTTTTCTTTATGGAACAAAAGAAGAAGGAACAAGAGAAGGAAGAGAAGAGAGTTTTATTGTTTTGTTTCATTGTAATTAGTTAGTTGATTAAATTAATTAATTAATTAATTAATTAGTGTTTAGTGTTTATAATTGATTGCGTTGTTGTGGGGATTCATGCGTTTGAGTAGAGTACGCGGTTGGTTTGGTAGAAAGAAAGGGCAGCGATTCCCTGGCGCACACGCACACGGGATATATGCAGATGCGGGGATTACTTTTAAATCAAGTTTAACTTCATTGATTAGGTTAATCATCTAAATAAAGCATTCAATTTCAAATTTTGTTCGAAATAATGCTTTATTAAGAATGGACAAAATTTATAAATATTTATATTTTATACCTGACAATTTTATCTTAGTCTTTTATGAGCATTTTATTTTTATGTTTAATGCAAATTAATATATCCACCCGGTATAATTGTTTTTAACCTCATCTCATATTGAATACTATTAAGATAAGATATGTGTTAATTATATATATATATATATATATATATATATATATATATATATATATATATATATATATATATATATATATTGGGCTGATTTGATAATGTAATTAATGTTATTTATACCTTTTACATGCTATATTTGGATTTAGTGACGTAACTATCTTATACCTTGGTGTGGTTTAAATGCATAATTTTTTTTACAGTTGTAATACTTGAAAGAGAAAGAAAGGATTTGCACAATTTATAAAATTTTAAGAAACGTCTTATTAGTGTAAAATATCTATGATTAGTTTCTCGTAAGAAGTTTTAAATAGAAAACTTGTCATTTCACATTTATTTTTTTTATAAAATAGAAAACTGCGTAATTACAAATTTTACACACTATTGCAATAAATCCTAATAAAAAAACAAAAAAAGGCTTTGTTTTTAAATTTTTCAAAGACAAAGAATAAACTGTTGATTGGTAACCCTAAGACAACGGAAAGGGTTTATTGAAGTTGGTTAAAAAGTATTTTTAATTACATAATCCTAAATTTTGGTAAAATATCTAGACTTGTTCTAAACTCTCTTTAAACTTTTTTAGGATTAAAAATTTGGTAAAATATATAATATAATTTATTTGGTAACATAATTCAAAAAATTAAAAAGTTTGGATGCATCATAGTTTATCTTGATGATTGTTTTCATTTCAAGTTTTGTTTAACCAAAGTTATTACTTGAGTAATAATCATTATGTATATCAGGCATTGTCGCCAAAACGATAATAATTATTTTTATACTATTGCATAAGAAAGAGACATGTTGAAACAATTGTGGTTAAATATTAAGTGCATTAACTTATTATAAGAAAAAAAATATATTTTAACTTCACTCATAATTCAAAAGTCATATAAATTAAGATATTTGGTAGTAAGAAGTTAAAAAATATTCTTATGTGTAAAGTAAGTATTAAGAATTGCTCTAACATAAAAAATTAAAGTTGGATTACTAATATTTTGTTCTAATGGATTAAATATTAGTATTTGATGAGACAAGTATTAATATCTTGTAGAACATATTTAACATAAATATTTCAAAAGACATCGAGTGTAATAAGCTAACAAGATAATATAAGATATAATTGAAAAATTTTGTAGTCTTTAATTATATTATTGAAATTGAAAATTTCTATAATTATTAATATTCTTTAATATGAAAAAGTTTAACGATCTTTTATGTTTATTCTTTCTCATCTTCTTTCTTTCCCTTTCTTTCTTTTTTTTTCTCTTTTCTTCTTTCCCTTCTCTGTCTTTATTTTTTTTATGTATTTTTCTCTTTCCCTCTTTACAATCTTTTTTTTATTTTTTTTATTTTTTAAGTTTTTCTCATCTTTTAATACAAACAAATTCTACTAGCATAGAAGACAGAATACTTACAAATGATCAAAATTTAATTTACAATAAGTTTCTTTTGCTTTAAAATATTTTAAATTTTAATTTTTTTACTCTAAGTGTTTTGAGGTTTTATATTGATTTTATCAATTAGTACATCATTTTACAAATGTTTTAATTTATTTAATGTGTTTTCTCATGTTGAGTTTGATGTGATTTCAACTCTTTTTTTTATTGTTTACCAAACAAGCGACTAATGAATAAAGAAAGTTATTTTAAATTATAAGAAAATTTGATTCTAATTATGGAGTATGATTGGTATTAGAATCACTGATATTATGTTTGCATTGATCTTGAAGTTAGATATTGGTATTGAAATTATTAACTTGGCATCTTAAAATATTTGGTTTAGTTAATTACTATTGTCATTTATTTGATCTTGAGAATGATAATTCCTTTTGAAATAGTGAATTTGAGTTGTACTAGCTAATAGAAGCAATGAATTCAAGTAACAATATAAATTGGATTAAAAATAGTTTAGAATAGCAAAAGGGAATTTTTTTTAAGGTAATTGAGTTATAACTCTTTATATTAAATGTTCGGTTTGTTTTATTTTATTTGAGAAGGTATACATACATTAAAGACAATCTAATTTGATGTTTAAAACTGGATATAAGAGAATTAAAAATTCATGTTTTTAGTTATAAATCAATCTCGATAAATTATATGAGATTGGTGTTTTTTTATAATTTGTTCTATGAATGAAAAGATGTTAAACAAATTTTAACCAGAAAACTAAGATTAATTTTAAACTTAATTGTCCAATAAATCTTAATTTGTTTAACAAATATTGACTCGTCTCATTATGAGACTACTATATATAAATTTTGACTTGTGTGAAATTTTATAAAAACAATATACTTCATAACTAGTTTCAGTTTGGTTTATTAAAATTATAGTTTAAAAAGGAAAAAAATATTAAGAGGTAGGTACATTTAATAAAAAATAATTGATATCTAATTATGAATATCAAATTACGTATTTTTTTAAATTTATAAAGAAATGCTTTAAGTATCATGTTATTGTTTAATATTGATAATATTTTATATAAACAATAAAAGTAATGTATAATTAGGATTTAGTTGATGTTGGTTAAAAATCATACTTTATATGAATCATTGATAGCAACTATAAAGTATATATCTTAAATTCATTGGTTTCATAAGATCTTTTTTTTACATAGCTCAAAGTCTAGCCTTTTGTGAATAATGTTAATTCCTCCTTCAAATATTTGCTATTTTTAATATATATATATATATATATATATATATATATATATATATATATATAATTTAATGTTTTGAAAATATAAGAAGTAACCTATATAGGAACAGAAGAGAAAAAAAAGAAAATGTTGTAAGGAGATTTAAAAAATTAATCTAACTTCATAACTTTTTATTGTAGAAATAGGTTGTTTTAAGAAATTAATAAATAAGATTTACTTTTATCTCTACATTCAATGATGATTTTTGTCGACTCTCTCACTGTCACAATCGATGCACCAATAATTAAAGATAAGGTAGGAGAACTTAATTAAAAATAATAATTTTTTCCAATATTTATTTATTTATTTTATAACACTCAAATTCAACTTTTTAACAAACAACAGTAATAGTAAATGTACTTGAAGAACAAAGCAGATTCTTTAACACTGAAATTTATTACTGGTTCAAAAAGTCTGAAGAAATAATCAAATACAAATAAGTTGTCTCCTATAATAGGTCAACTTCAACATTGGTGGCTTTAGGTGGTAATTGCTCAACCGATCAAAACACATAACAAAACATTCAAAGCTCAATAAACCGACCAGAAAAAGACTCGTGTGTCCACATATGCCCAATTTCAAAATCCACAAACCTACAAATTCACACTTTTTCTTTGTGTTTTTTCTTCTTTCTTTCTTTATATATATATTGACCGATTAAGATGATTCTTATATATAATAGAGCCTAAAACTGAAATAGTAGATAGAGTAAAATGTATATTTATCTATCACCAGTATAAGGTTTAGTGGAAAATTACACTAATTACTTTTTCAATCACATAAGAATAAATTTCACTAACTACTTCCGATTTTTTCTATAAAATTAGATATAATGTTTTTTAAACAATTAAGGAGGTTTTATGAAATTATATATGATGTTTTTTTATAAACAATAAATGAATGTGAGTGTAGAGATTAGGAAAACTAGGAAACATTTATGCAATTTCATAGACATTCAGATATAGAGAAAGGAGAAAAAAAAAACTATACATTGATAATTTAAAACACTGTCATCGAATTACAAAATCATTGTATATAATAAACATTTGTGTGTGAAATGCAGTTGCATGAGAATTAAAAATGAAATAAAGAATGAGTCTATAGTTTTGTTTGGGAAGAAGTAGGTTTTGTTGGAATTTGACGAAGTCTCAAGCAGAGATGTGCCTTCACTGGTTTGTGGTCAGAACCGTAGATTTGATCAATGGACTCGTATGAATGAAGGGTTGCTTCCAATGTGTTTTCGTCTTCTATCTTGTACAATATACGATCTGTCCATGCTGGCACTCGTACCTGAGACAAATTATACATTACGTAATTGATTATACGTATTTTGAACCACTCGTATATATATACGTATAGAATGATAGGTACGATGTATCAGAGAAATGAAGACACTTAGTCTACACCAACAAGACACACACACACGTATATACGTAATCAACAAATTTAAACATCAAAAATATATTTCTAAAATGGCACTCCATAAGGATGAACTGAATTAATTAGAAAAACTACCTATGTTTTACTAATAATTTCAAATATTGCCAAATCCAATATTTAATTATAAAATTTAATAACTATTTACTTAATTATTGTCAAAATATTATTGGTCGACTAAAGTATTACATATTTTTATTATATTATTATAAAATAGCTGTGTATGAAAAATAATAAAGTTGCGGAAACATTATTTCTCTTGAAAAAGAAAACAGTTATAGTGACTCATTCGTTAGAAAACTAGAGTGATATAGTCTTTAATGAAATTTTTTTCTCACTAGTTTTTTTTATCTACAATATGATATCTTATTTAAGGAGATTGAGTATCGTATTACTTAAACTGATCAATTTGATATTAATTTAAGTTAATATGAACTTTTTAAAGGTTAATTTTAATTTTTTTTAGAAAAAAATTTCACGTAAAAATTTGTTTAGCATTGTGATGAGAAGTGAGGTGCTTCATTTCATCTAAAAATTGAGTAGAAAACGGTAGTATCTTATTTTTTATATTTTTTATTTTCATTAAAAATTTCCAGCTTATTTTTATTATAATATACTAAAAAACAAAAAGAAATTTTACTAATACTAAAATAATAATAATAATAATTTTAATATAAAAAAATAATTATAAAATCATAATAATAATAAATATACAAAAATACAATAAATATTTGAAATTGAAAAATAAAACAAAGGCAAATAAGTAATTTACTATAGATAGTTGCTTTTTCCATTCATTCAAACTAATATACATATATTTTTACTTTCTATTATTTTTTTCTTTTTTTCCATTCACTTTTAATCTATATTTTTTTTTCTTCCATTCTCTCACTTCCTTTTCTTGCAACCAAACAAAGATTTGGAAAACACCACACACACTATCCAAATATATTTAAATAATAACTTCGATCAAGTATATATTTTAGGTCAAGACCTTAAACATTATTGTTCAACTTTGAATCCAAATCCTTCCAGAAACATCTCATGCACAATCAAAAAGCATACATACACACAAACAGAAAATCTTTAAAATTTCCGTGTACTTCTCTTATTTGACTTTCGAAATTACGTAGCATGTAAGTTATAACATATATGATTATATTGTTTCAATGAATCACATAAAAAAATCTAGCCATGCATGACGTATTAATGTGGATAATTGAAAAGTGTTGCATACCTTGTGACTTGTATCATAGTTGCTACTTCCTTTGTTATACTTATAGGTTGGCTTGAAAGTCAATGTTCCCTCACAAAAACCGTTGAAAATTTGTCCTCGTCCTGCTTCTTGCAGAAGCTGGTCCTTGTTATGCAAACACTGAAACAGCAAAATAAGGAATTAATTTTTGAAATTTTTTAAATTAAAGTTGAAAACTTGTGTGAAGGATATTGGTGAACCAACCCCATGAAGATCTTGCTCTATCAAACTTCTAGCAGGGTATGTATCAATCCCTTGAAGCCTATAGTTTAGATCTCCTAACCAAATAGCAATGTGAGAGGGTCTAGCATATGGGTTCCAGAACTTGGAAAATAGGGTGTGTGATATGTGCCTGCATTGTGAATTTCTTTCTTCCACATTGCGTTCATGAGCTAAAAATCAAAAGAAAATTAGTCATAGTTAGTGCACACTTGAAAACATCAAGGACCTTGAGAAGGTGAAAAGTGGGAATGTGAAATGATTTTATGGAAGACTACTTGACACATTAATTGAGAGAGAAGAGAGAAAAATGTGTGATGTTAAAAACCTAAAATGTAGGTAAATGTATATTTGAATTCATAATCTTATTGATTTTTATTTTATACTTGAGTGTTAAGGGATTAGGTTTTGTAATATATGCATGGTTTCCAAATAATATCATCCATGTGAAAGATACAGAGAAATAATGAAATATATGACTTTTTTTTTCAGCTAAAGTTGCTTTCTACCCTGAAATTTTGTTTTGTAATTAATGGGTTCTGCTGGTTAGTACTAGTACTAGTACTACCCTACTGAACAAGTAATTTTTTTTTCAATGAAAAAGAAGCTTTTCAAGTAATTAAAAATATTTAGTAGAGTATATTCAATATTCAATAGAAAATCTTAATATAATTACCAGAGAGGTGGCACGAGATGAACACAATTCTAATGCCTTTGTAGTTTATGCGAATTGCTACAGCCCCTTTCTTTCTTCCAATTATTCCTCCACAGCCTCCAAAAGATTCTTTGTCTACCTTCAATTCTGATGTACAATTGAAATGAAGTTGTCACATTTAGTGAGGGGTTACAACTAATTTATACTATAAACCCTAAGAAATTTTTTGGCACAAAAAAACTCACCATTGATGAATGATCTTGCATCCTTTGGCCCAAACAGGTACAACTGCAAAGATTGCATGATAACTTTACCTATCAGGCTTCATTTCAGAAAGAATGAAGGCAAAAAGGTAGAAAATTTCAATAAGTTCACACATATATGCTTAGCAAATTATTTAAAAACATTTTAGAATTTGAGTTTTCAACTAAATCGGTTTCAATCATGATATTATTCATTACTTTTATATATATTTATTCATGAATTTGAATTGTGCTTTTATGTTGCCCCCAACATAAAATATGAATGGATATAGTTACAGTAAGGTTGGTGACAACATAAGTAGGTACTAAGATTGGATAAAGTTTGAAGCTTATGCATTTTTATTTTCAATCTTAGTATTAGAACAAAACAAAGCAACATAAATTCAAAAAGTGTGGCAATTAGGTATATTTTCTTACGTATGACTTTCATCCAGAGCAGCTGAAAGCATAGTTGCAACTTTTTTTCGTTGACATGGAGGAGCCTCTTGCAAGCCAACAGCAAGAAGATCAAACTCACGATTGCTACCAACCATTTCTGCTAAATCTTCAAACGTAACCTATTCACAGCAAATGAACTTACATGAACAAAAAATAAAGTCATGAGAGTTTCTAACAAAGAAGAAATCATATCAACTGAAAACTTTTCTCTTGATAAGGAGTTTAACTAATTATCTATAGTTTTTTTACACAAATTTTCTGAAAAGATTTTCCTCAAGCATACAAATATATTTGGTATGTGTACCTGGCCATTCATATTCCAAGTAACTATGGAGATGCAAAGATCAGAATCAGTGGAGAAGTTACAAACTTTCTCAACATCCACAGTTCTTATTCCTGTGTGAGAGGGCGAAGCTTGGTTATGAATGAAACCCATTGGTCTTCTCTTGGATCTTGATTTTCTTCTGCAAATTATACACAAAAAAAGCATCAAAAGGTGAGAATTGAAAAAAGAAAGTGAATAAGAAAACAATAATCTAACTAAGTTCATCCATAAACATGATCGATCATATATATACACATATACACACCCTTTGCAAAGTTGGTTCCCCATAGTTACGTGATTGGCAAAATCCAAACACGAAAATGATTTTGAGTAAAAGGTCACTTCTAAGAGGGAGATGGAGAGATTCTTAAATTATTGACTTGCTATTATTATTTGAACTTCATAAATATATAATAAATATATATATATAGGAGCCACAAAACACAAGTTCTAAACTATTCTAGAAATTGTCAACGATTTGAAAATTTGGAATAGACATGTGTGGTCTTGTTTTTCTCACGAGTTAGGTCTGGTATAGTTGAGAAATTGTACAAAATATTGAAGGAAAAACAAAACAAAGTTGCAAAGGACCATTTGATAGAAAATATATCCACGTATGCCATGCAAATTACGTCAAGTAACTTTGCCTAACTAATACGTGTTGGAATGTCATAAAAAGGAGCACCCAAAATTGTTTTCACTCTTGTTCAATATATGGCTCCTACCTTTTTGATTATTTGCTTTCGTTCATTAGATAATCATACACTAGTAATTCTGAAAAGTCAATAAAAAGTTATATGGATATGCATATTTGTTATATCTATTGTGTTTACCAACTACTTGTTAGAACGTAAGTCGTACATTGCTGGTTTTCTTTTCATACCATCTCACAAGTTTATAAGAGTTTTGGTAAATCTTTTATCTCTACGGGAAAAGTTTTTCTACTTTCTCTTATATTTGTTTGGAGAAAAAGAAATATATTTACGTAATAATTTTATCCGTTCTGATCTGTTCCTATATTATCATTGGGATATTATTTATGATTCTTGTATCTGACACAGTCAAAATATTTTTGGAAATTTGACATTTTTATGTTAGGTTTGGTTGGAAAGACAGATAGAGATAGGTGAAGATGGAAATAAGTTTGATGTTGTAGAAGGTAAGAAAATTAGTTTAAGAAAAATGATGAGGCTTATTTTTCATTTTCAATTTATATTTGTTTTCCCCCTAAATTTTCATTTATTTTTCTTCAATATAACACTTTTACTTTTCACTATTTTCACTTTCACTCTATCCGTTGGTCTCCATGTCACTTATTTCTTTATTATGTAGTGAGCAAAGCATTAAAATGTGTTATAAAGCAAAAATAATAGTACTAAGTATAGCTAAATAGACAAATTTAAATGAATATTATGTAAAATTGAAAAATAGCATTAAAGTTATATTATTGAAACTTGAAATGAAAAATTAAGGGTTAATAATTATTGGGTTGGTCTCAATTCCATCTCACTTTTTTTAAGGTCTTTAATTAGTTTTTTTTAATGTATCAATGTGGTCATTTTCATCAATTTGAGCATAACATGGTTAAGTAGGTGAAAACATGACAATTTGGTTTGATTTACGTGTCACACAAGTTGGAAGTAATGATTTCACTACATAATACTTAATTTTTTAAATCAAATATCAAAATAAATATGTACATCATACTTGTTCTAATTTTTAAGGAAATTTTACTTTTTTTATTTGTTATTTTTTAAATTTCAAAATAACATAACTTTTTTTTTCAATTATACCACTATTTCTGTTTTTATTATACTTTGAAAATTGTTTGAACATTGAATAAATTCTGAGTGGATACATAGCATTTATATCTCATTTGGAAAAGTTCTCATGTATCACATATTTCCAACAAAGAAAAATTATGATCATATCTACCAGAATCTAAATTTAAAGGAGAGAAATTCAAATGAAATACATTACTGAGGAATGAAAAAATAGAAAAAAAAAATAAAGAATCCATTAAAGTCCAATTGGAAAATACATGTTTGTAAAAAGAGTTGAAAATGCATTTGAGATCATGCAAGGAGAAATAATTGAATACAGGTGAAATTACAAAATCAATTCAGATTAAAAATTATGGAGGGAGGTTTAATTTTATCAAACAACTGTAGACAAAAAAAAAAAAAAAAAAAAAAAACTTCAAGATCAACCATAACTTTTCGAAAAAAAAAGTGGAGGACCCGAGAGGGATTACAAATATAATCATGTTGTACAACGTGTTTGATTTATTAATTAGACTGATATTATCAGCCTTAAGTTATAAATTTTGTTACATATCATGTAATATGTAGAGAGAAAAAAAAAACTAAGAAAAGTATGTGATTTCATGATAACATACTAAAAATCTAGTTATTGTTTAATGTCTATCATTCTCACAGAATAAGTGGTTTATTCACTAAATATTCGAAGTACTTGTCATTACAATAGACACAGTTTTTATAATTAAGGAATTAAACAGAGTTTCTTGGTGCAATTTTTAGTGGAAAAGAAGTTAAGGATACTATCCTATGTTTAAAAATTTATAGATGCAGATATATAGATAAGGATTTTTATTTTTTTTTTAACTTGAAACTTATCTTAATCACGTGAATTAATGTCTTTCATTGTGACAGGCTTAAATTAAGGATTTTCAGTAAAAGTGAGAGTTTAATGGTCAGTTGGGCATTTCATTTTATAATTAAATTAAAAGTTTAGTAGAGTAGTTATCATTTAACACATCTATATATCTTTATTATTCTCACTTTATTTTATTTGAGAGAGCACATTTATATAATTATTATTTGTAAGATGATAAAAAGATGTTACATTATAATCACAATTATATCAATACCATCAAAACTAACTGATCATCACTATCGACTTAACATTATTATTATTATTATTATTATTATTATTATTATTATTATTATTATTATTATTGTTGTTGTGGTTGTTGTTATATATATATATATATATATATATATATATATATATATATATATATATATATATATCATTATCATCTTATTAATACAATTACTTGTAACAATACTATTAGTCTTATCATAATTACTACTATCACTCCTATTATTTTAATTATTGACATTTTTATAATAATTTATAATTTACTTTTATTATCACAATTTTTATCACTTGATATATTACTAATAATCTTACTATTACTACGTTCACCTCCCATAACAGCTTATCATTATTAAGTCCTTATTTTAATATAAATTAAACATTTAATAAAAGTAACACTTATTCTACTTATATTATTTTTTATTGTTATATATTTTGACAACAGTACACAACTCTTGCATTAGAAATTTAAGTATTAGCTTCATTTCACTTTTATATATATTTTTTCACTTATTTTTATTACATAGTAATATCCGCAACAACTTAGGAAGACGACTTTTTGTTCCAAGCTTGTTCAGACCTAAAATACTATTTTTATATGAATATGTTATTATCTTTGAATTTAAATTATAAAAGAATAATAATAGTTTTTAAATTGAAATTCAAATTTTACTATTAGTACGTTATTGTCTTCAAATGTAAATTACATTCCCTTTTATTTGAAGTTCTAACCAATCATATTGGTGTTTAAAATATTATTATAATTATATATTTGTTGTATTTAAGCTTAAAATCAAATTAATTATTTTTCACTTTGATTTACATAAAAATTTTAACAAAGAATACTCGGTTAGGCAATATATATTACGTAATATTTAGTTCATATTTTTACAATAATTAAAATAATTATTAGTGAGAGAGAGAGGATGAGATAAATGATTTGATTATTAAAATCTCTGAAATAGAAACTGGGCCTGTGTCTCTACAAAAAATGTTAAGATGGGCCTGAATTTCTATTTTCTTGGAAGATGGATCCTGAAATCTCTTCATCTTCAACCCCAATTAGGTCTGAAAGAGTTTGAATCTTATCACAGTATATGATGTATATACAAAATCTCAAAATTCTCTTCATTCCAATATGTAACCCTTGTCTCTATTCGATCACAGTTTTTTCATGCTGCACCATTTTCTCTTCGTTTCTCTTAGGTTTCACTGTGAGTATTTCTCAATCATCCTAATTCTCCTACATTTTCCTAATATTTGGTTTTTGGTACTCTGATTATTAAATTGAACTTTTCCTTTTTGCTGTTTGTTGTAGCATTCACTTTGGGGATTGAGTTCCTTCCCTGGAATTACTTCGTAGCTTGGCATGGTAACTTTCTGAACTTCGAATTTCAGTGTAACGAGTGATTACTTTGCTGGTTTGGTTAGGCATTCTTCAAGAAAAATATGCTTCGTTCTTGCAATTGGGTTGTTTTGTAATTTGAATTAAAAAATTGTAAATGATTATCATGCTTCAGGGGTTGTGGATCATCCAATTGAGAACATTGTAGTTTCTATAAGCTTCACTCAATAAATAGGTGTGCCCTTTAGTGGGATTTCTTGAGTTCCTTTCCTAGCTGGATTTGAGACTCATCGTTGGGTACATTCTTTGATGTGAACGAAATTCAAAATGATAAACAATTATAATGCTCTTTTTGTGTTCAATGTAGTAATATAAATATGGTGCCAAATTTTTCCTTTTTTTTTTTTAAGGTTGTTCGTAGAGCTGAATTTATATTTGATTTGAATGTAGGGGAGAGAGCTTCCCCAGTCTCCTTGCCTAACCGATATGGAGCCAGACAGAATCAGTCACTTACCGGGTCATGTCATAGACCAAATTTTGTCACATTTGTCAATTAAGGAAGCAGTGAGAACAAGTGTTTTATCAAGCAAATGGAGGTTCAGATGGGCCACGCTACCGAATCTTGTGTTCGATAACGAATGTGTCTCTGTGGCTACTCAGGACCATATCATTATCAAGAACAAGCTTTTGAGAACTGTTGATCATGTACTGCTACTTCATTCCGGGCCAATCAACAGGTTCAAACTCTCCCATCGTGATCTCCTTGGAGTGGCTGATATTGATCGTTGGACGCTTCATTTATGCAGACAGTCTGTTAAAGAGTTTGTGCTGGAAATCTGGAAAGGGCAACGCTATAAGATACACTCGTGTTTATTTTGTTGTCAAAGTTTGACTCATTTAGAATTGTTTAATTGTTGGCTTAAACCTCCATCTACATTTAAAGGCTTCAAGAACCTAAAGAGTCTTGATCTGCAACATGTTACCTTGGCTCAGGATGTTTTTGAAAACTTGATATCCAGCTGCCCAGTGCTTGAACGGTTGACATTGATGAACTTTGATGGTTTCACTCATCTTAATATCGATGCACCGAATCTCCTTTTTTTTGACATTGGGGGTAAATTTGAAGATATTAGCTTTGAGAACACGTTCCAGTTAGCTGTGGTATCCATTGGCTTGTATGTTAACTTTGAAATCAATCAAAGTAGGTTTCGTGGAGGCACTAGCAATCTGCTCAAATTTTTTGTTCATCTGCCTCACGTGCAAAGGCTAGAGGTTCAAAGCTATTTTTTAAAGGTACAATGCTCATAACATCACTTTTCCAAAACAATTCTTCTAGTTGTGTGAATAATATGTCAAATTCTTGATCATTTGATTGATGAATTAGAGTATAAAAATGCCCCATTACTAGGTTTTTTCCTATAAACAGACATGCTTAGGACTGACAAGAAATCCGAATCCAAGGAAATCTGCTGATAAAATCCACAATGGATACTATCCGCGTGATAATATGGTGGGTCCTCATAGTATTCAATCTTTTATTTGGATATTATTTTAGAATTAGATGGCCAAAATAAAGTTATTGGTAAAAAATATTAGCCATTGAAAATTTGTTTATAATTTTATTTTATAGATTTATGTTTTTTAGTTAGACCTATATAATTATAGTTGTTCATAAACAGATTAATTAGAAAGACTATTTTATTTGTACTTATACTTTATGATGAAACTTTATTTAGATTATACTTCAAGATCAATTTTTTATTTGTGTTTATATTGTGAAGAATAGTATTTAAATAATCTTATTTAAAATTTACAATAAAATAAAATAAAAAATATCCATGCACGAGTATTTTTCAAAAGAATGCCTAGCAGATAACAGGATGAGTAATAAGACAAATTTTTTTATGGGATGGGTTGTGCATAGCTATTATTTGTGTTTGTTCCATTGTCATCTCTAACCAATGACATGGGCATGTCTATATTGAAATGCAAGTATTAAATACATTACACGCTGGTTTGTGATCCATTCATTGTTTCTTGCTTATGCTAGTATTTGGCAGTGGGGGTTGTGCCAGTAAATCTTCCAAGACCGTGCATTGATCTAAGTTATCTTTCCATACGAATAAACTTTAATGATTTGAAGGAAATCTCAGCTGCTCTTTGCCTCTTAAGAAGCTCCCCTAATCTACAAGAACTAGAAATATTGGTGAGTACTCCTTGTAAGCTATTGTGACTTGTCTTTGCTTACTGTTTTGCTGTTCCACATAGTGATTCGTTTTTTCAATAAAGTTGTTAAGCTCCAGAATTTCAAATCAGTTTATTGTTGGCATTTGGGTGTTTCTAATATGGCTGCAATTGTGAATTGCAATGGCATGTAGGCTCGACCAGAGGAGCAGACTGTTCAGATAACACACACCTATTCTTGGGAAGATGTCTATTTTGCTTGTCCAGAAATGCATCTGCGAAATGTGAAGATAGATGGCATATCTGGTACCAAACCTGAATTAGATTTTATCAACTTTCTACTTCTATACTCTCCTGTGCTGCAAAGAATCACTGTGAAGCCTGTTTCAAACATCGGAACAGAACTGATGAAAGAACTGTTGCGGTTTAGGAGAGCCTCAAGACAAGCTGAAATTATTTACCTGGACTCCTCTTAGAGTGCGTTCAGAAACAAATTTTACACCAATGTGGAAAACGCTGAAGCTAAAACTAGTAGTATTAACTTTGATGTGAAAAATCCTTATACTTCTGTTATTTTACACTCATCTTAACCCTTGGCACTCTATGGTTGGAAGAAGCCACTGTAGGCTTAAAAACTTGCTTCAATGAACCTATCATTACAGTTCAAAAGCTATTATTTTATGCCAATGAGCACGAATATGTAAATTTGGAAAAATGAAAACAATGGTGTGCCAGTAGAGTTATGGATTTTTGCCATTTTAGAGACAGTTTGGAAGCATATGTTGTATTTACACTTTTGTTGGACTCATCTGCTTAAAGAAAGAGAACGTGTAAGTATGAAAGGTCACATACTTAAGTTATTTGGTGACTGAAATTTAGTGTGTTTGGAAAATCATCCAGCACTCACATTTACACTAAAAATACGTCAATTTCCTTGTTACACACGGATGCTATAACAGGTGGCTTTTGTGGGACGTGTTAAAAATATTGTGTAGACGTAGAAACAAACACTTAATATACCAATCATATTTAACTGACAATAATTGTGGCATCTTGGAGAGAAAATTAGTTTAACTGTATTTGTAATCCCTTTTTCTGAACAATACGAGATTTTATTTCCCTACCTTTTTTAATTGATCAATTTATTTTACCACACTAAAAACTTTAAACATAATATTGTTCAACAGGTTCTTAACAATTAAAGCTTAAAAAAAGTCCAAATTACATATACCATAGTGTTTAAATCTAAATTTCAATATTGTCTATCACTAATAACAAGATTATATTTATAACAAAAAATAAAATTAAAAATACTAGAAAAATCAATATCACAAAATTTTTCCATAAAAAAATTCTTATATTAAGCCATTTTTTATTGACTTATTCTGAATTAGGTTTTTGCTAATTTTCAGTTTTTTCTTTTTACCAAATTTTCTCCAAATTAGTTTTGTGATTGATTTGGATTGCATAATTGAGACAGGGTGAGCAAAGTATATATAAAATTCAATTTCTTCATTATTGAACTTATCTCATCTCATCTATCATATATACAAATAATTTAGATTGAAATTAAATCTAAACCCATATTTTCTAAAAGAAACTATTTATATATCCAAATGAAAGTAATTAGGTTGGAATTCGAGTTCATATTTTATTTTTCAAAGAAAACAGTTTAGGTGTTTATAAAGTCGATTTGATATCGAGTTTAAAATCAGTTTTATCATAAAACTAATTTTAAATCTAAAATAATTTAAAATTAAGGACAATAAATATGTTTAGCGGACATCAAACTCTATTCAACATAATAATAGGTAATATGGTGTGATTAAAAAAGTAATGATATTTAGTTTAAAGCATCCTTTTATCAAACTTGCATGTATACATGAATAAACATAATTTTTTTGATAAGTATTAATTAAAATATATAAATTATGATACGTGAGAATATATTCACTAATTCAAATTTCATAATTATTATTAAATTAATGATATATCATTCAAATATGATGCAAGTGATATAAATTTATCTGTAATATAAGTTAAGTAGACTAAATTATAGTAGAATCATTTAAGTAAGATGAGTTATTCCTAACTATCAAGTGTATTAACCTTTTATTTTCTGGAAAACCTATATCGGTAGTAGTGGACTAACTCAACTAAAAATGTCTTGATATTTGACAAACCTATTTTTTTTTTTTTTTAACTAAAATGTAGTAATCGATGTCACGTGATATTCAGTAATAAAATATTTATTTTCATTAAGTAAAATAAGTTACATCTTAACTATAAAGTATATAAAATTTTATTTTCTAGAAAGAAACCAACCCAATAAAAATGTATGTTTACCTAACACACATATTAACATATGGTAAATTTGCATTATTTTGGATTTGAAATCAATTTTAGAATTAGTATCAAATCGATTGATAAAACATTCAAACTATTTTACTTTAAAAAAATATGGATTTTGTTCCAATCCAATTATTTAAATTTGTATCTTAAAAAAATCCAAACAGGTTTTCGCACAAAAATATATATTTGGATTTAATTTCAACCCAAATATTTAGATTTGGATTGGGTTTTAAAAACTCAAATCATGTCAACCAGTATTGCTGAGAAATTGGTTGGATTTAAGGATTGGACAATAAATTGTCTTGTACGGATAGTTATGATTTGATTGAAATGTTGAAACTTAGATTTTGATTTTAATTGAAAATGACAGAGTTGATTTTTGGGAGTGAATTGTTGAGTTTGCATGTTGTTTTTCTTTATAATTGGTCCCACATCAATAGTTGAACCGATTAAATAGTTGAGAAAAAATTATAATTCTTCATAATTAAACTCTTTATAATTCTTTATAATTCCAGTTTTAAGAACCATGGCTTTGTAGGAAGTGGTTTGAATAAGAGAGAAAAAAAATTGTGAAGAGAAGGGGAAATATTTTTTTTCTTATTTGATTTATAAGAAAAAGAAAGATATTTTCTCACTTATTTATATTTTTTATTTTTTTATTCTCTCAAAGTTAAATATTTTAACATGCATTTCCTCATTCATAAATAATAACGCAGTTGAACTCTTCAATGAACCCTTAACAAAGTTCTTATCACAAATGCTACAATAATGAGCAAACAAACAAATCCCATTGGTTTGAATTTTAGTGAGTAGCTACCATTTCTTCATACTTTTCAATACTTGTTCATCACTTCTCCCTTTCTGTATTTTTCTTCAAAACCAGAACTTTGTGCTAATTATTTATGATTCAAGTTCATTTTGTAGAAATTGTATTTTTCTTTGTTTCTCATATATGATCATTAAATGAAGATTTTGCTTGAAGAAGGTCCAGAGAGTTATTTATGCCAGCTAAAACTACCACACAAAGAAATAATTAAGCATCTTAGATTCCTATAATCATAGAAAAAACCAAACATCACATCTCCATTAAATTCACTTATATTAAAAACTAAGCATAAATAACTGGTCTAAAATTATTAGGGATTCAATTTTCATTTTCTTTGCTCCTTTCCAATTCAGTCTTTTCAAATCATCATAAAGAAACACATTATGAATATAAGAGCAATATTATATTCATCAAACATATTTTTAAGTAAGAAAACAAAAATAGTAGATTATTTAGAGCATATTTGGGTTATTTAGAGGAAAAAAAAATTAATACGTAAGTTATGCACATGTATACTTCGGCTTAAATTTATGCAATGTTTTCTTTTTTAAAAAAAAAGATAAGTTATTTTACAACATCGTGCAAATTGAGCTGTTTGGTTATTTAAAAAATACTCTGAAATGGTATTTCCATATTACTCATGTCCATTGTTAATACAAAAATAAATGTGTATTTTTTTCTTGATTTATCTTGCAAAAGACATTTTTTTCTTTGAATCAAAAGAAAAATAATTACCAGATACTAATTGTAACAACTTTTTGAAAAAAAAAATATTAAAACAAAAACAAATTTTGATTATGATTGATTGTAACAAGAGTTTAATATATATTCAAATAATGTAATTTTTACAATGGTTGCAAACGCCATGGGTAGGTGGTGTTAAACTCCTATAAATAGATAATATGAAAGGGGAATACGGAAATTTTATTTTATTTAAAGCCAAAAATAAGTTTCTTTTATCCAAATTATTTTTAAAGAAATGGTGATTTTTCTTTTTGATATAAAATACTAATATTTTTTTATGAAATAACTTGTCATGAAAAAGAAGAAAAAACTTTAAACTCCTTTATAATAAGTTTGGTCCCAACTGAGAGGACAATATATAAGGTAAGATATTTACTCTTTAATAATTATATGTATTTTCCAGCTTTCGGATTATAAAAAAATGTTATGAAAGTAATTTGTTTTAATTTCGACTTTTCTAGAATTATGGGTATAATCAAAATGAATGAAAATAAAAGAAAATATAGAAATAAAAGAGAAAAAAAAAAGTGTAGAGATATATTATTTGGATTGATAAAAATAAAAAAGAAAATGCGTGTTTTTTTTGTTTTTTTTTTTTTTTTTTTT
>Ga0209700_103004_pt1 | contig 33152 bp, 19 predicted proteins | sample SiratroredBW_FD_187528 | JGI IMG/M metagenome (GOLD analysis project Ga0209700, IMG submission 187528) | Root nodule microbial communities of legume samples collected from California, USA - Siratro red BW (SPAdes) (version 2) | ecosystem: Host-associated > Plants > Roots > Nodule | place: USA...
AAAAAAAAGGTAAAGAAAAAAGTAAAAAAAAAAAAAACTTGAATGAAGAAGAAAGAAGTTTACGAAAGATAAAAAATAGGAGAAAAGAAAAACAAGAAACAATAAAAAAAGATATTTATCAAATACCTAATACCTTCTCTCTATTATCAGAGTGATATGGATTATAATGGATTGGGATGAGACAATAACTCATCCTTATTGGACTACGACTATTAGAATCCACAGCAGTAGAGTCACTCTTTAACTTTACTCTTCGACAATCTCCTTCTTCATTCTTTAAATAGTTTAATCTTTAACTTTACTCTCCAACAATCTCCTTCATTCTTTAAATAGTTTAAGGTTATAGTTACAGTTGTCACCGGTATCTCTAAATTCCAGCATTGATCACACCGTTATTTGGAAAGTTTCCAGGAAAGTGGTGCAAAATAATTTGAATCTGATTGTGCCGGTCGCCACCAACAAGTATGCTTATAATTTAAATAAATTAAATTATTATAAAAATTTTCATAGTATACCACATTTCACCATTCCAGATTTGATATGTAAGCATATCACATTCTCATTCTAAATATTATGATATTTAAATATATCGTATTCCCAATATGATCTCTAAGCATAATTCTAGATATGATTCTTAGATATATAACAATATCATTTTTTAGACAATGTGATGCATAGATACAATATGTGATACACTTTATGAAAATCCAAATTAAAATCATGTTACTAAACATTGTCAAAATAAAATATTATAAATTATTTTCATAAAAAAAATTAGCATTTTATTAGTATTTTTTATACTAGTAATGTAGTGTAGTGTTTCCATGAGACCTATAACAATAATACAGTAGGTCTATCTTAGTAATATACTTTTTTTAGATTTATAATAATAGTGTAATGTTTCCATCACACCTATAACAATAATACAGTAAGTCTGTACTAGTAATATAGTTTTTTTATATTTATAATAATAACTTGACATTTTTTATATATATAATAATAACATAACAGTTCTCAAATCTATAAAAATAAGTTTTTTATAACAGTAACATAACATCTTTCTTAGATATATATAATAATAGTATAACGTTTTCTAGATCTATAATACTAACGTACTGTTTCATAAATCTATAATTGTTGCGTAATATTTTCTATATCTATAACAATAACATAATATTTTTCAAATATATATTAATAGCTTAAATTTTCCATATATATATATATATATATATATATATATATTTATATATATATATATATATATATATATTTATATTATAATATAAGATTACTATCCTCTCCAACAATCCCCATCTTTAAATAGTTAAAAATAGTTCAAGGTTACACTTACAATTCTCTTCTTCAATCAGTGTTTAAAATCTAGGAATAGTTTATGTTAAAAATCAAAACCTAGGAATACTGAAAATAACACAAACGTATTAAAATTCTTAAAAATTCAAATTAAAGTGACCATCAGAACAGTAAAATTTACTAAATAAAAGCTAAATTTATAAAATAAAATATTATAATATTGATTTCATTATTTTTTTTTTACTAATTCTAATTTCTTCTTTCCTAGCCATTCTACATCATTAGATTGAAAGGAGATAATAATTTATTTATTTTTATTAGACTAATCCGATTATCATTTTACTTGATTGGAAATCAAAGTGACAACAATAGGAGTAAACCTTCCAGAAAGCTTAACTTTATTCCTTCAAATCAAATTCAAATAGTTCAAAGTTATTGTTACAATTCTCACCATAAGTCTAAATGGACGAGTGTTATTCAAAAAGTTTCAGAAGAGAACGTCATTAACAAATGCGTCTATAATTTGAATAAATTGAATACCTTTTTATATATTTATATTTGAAAGTTTGGTAGATACATATCTTTGTTATGCTGCTGTAAGAAGGAATTATATATTACTGGATTAAAAGGAAATAATAATTCATTCTTATTAGACTAATGTCATTACCTTTCTACGTTAATAAAAACCCAAAACAACATTGGTAAGCCTTCTATAAGAGTTTAACTTTATCCTCCAACGATCTCTTTCAAATATTGTACGTCATTGTGCCGTTCATCACCAACAAATATATTTATAATTTAATTAAATTGTTTATTCTTAATAATATCTTTATAAATATCTAATATCTTCTTATTATTGAAAACCATACCAGAAAGACAAGTCCCTTAACTTTACCTCTTCAACAATTTGTTTCAAATAGTTAAAAGTTACAATAAAATTTAAGAAATTATAATGGAAAAATTAACATGATTTTCATATAATTAAAATTACATAATGAAACTTTAAACGATAAACTTTTGTTAAATTAAAGGATATTGTTTTGTTGATAAGGTGATATCATGTTTTAGACTTTCTTTTAAACATATAACATATATTTCAACAAATTTGTTATAACATATTCATATCATATATTGTTGTGTCTTTTCATAATCAACAAGTATTTTTATAATATTTAATTTGTTTAATTTTTTTCTATAAATATATATATATTAGTATAAAATTATATATAATTTTATATTAAAATATAAGATTCTTTGTTATAATTTAAATTCTAAAATAAATGAGGTGTATAAGAAAAAGTGAAGAAAAAGAGTAATGCGAGAGAAAAACTTAAAAGGAAGAAGAGAAAAGTTTAAAAAGAAAAGAGAGAAAAAAGAGAAGTAAAAAAAAAAAAAGGGCAGAAAAATGGAGTGAACCCACTTATGTATAACATATCATTTCTATTTTAAGAAAATAAAATCTACATACTAACTATTTAACATGTAGATTGTTTTGAAATGCTATTCTGATATAATAATGAAGATGAAATAAATTAGTTATATATGATCTATTATTAGAAGTGAGTGTGTTCAGGTTGAGTTAATAACAAAGACAACTCAAATTAATTATGTGTTTTGTTCGGACCTGAAAATTTGATATACAGTAAAAGACTTTGATTTTCTTTTTTAAGTCTTGACTAAGAATTTTTTCTCTATAATAATCTTTTCTAGTGCTTCGGTAGTTGTATGAATTAATTTTCACTATGTGTACTTGTATGAATTAATTTTCACTATGTACAAAATAATCAAGTAATATGAATAATAGTACTTAGATATAATTTCAAGTATGCTCTTCACATTAAATTATATTTGACCAGTAGAGGCCATGTTTATGAGTTATGATACATTCTCATATATTTTTTATAATTTAGTGACTTGTAAGTGTTCACAATATAGAATATAAGCTTATTTCAAGATGAAAGATTTATATGAATTAGAGTTGAATGTGAAGGGATTGAAAAGTTTAGATGCGAGCCTAGATGAATATCTCACCGTTAAAGAGTTTAAGGAAAACAATCAATGTTTTTTTTGTAAGTCATGTAAAAGAAATGTTGATACTACATTTGAATTTCTTATTTTAGCATGTGTATTTTATTTTTGTAATTATTATATTTATTTTTGTATACATTTATAAAAAATATTTATAAAGAATAATTTTAATTTATTTCTTTTATTTATGTGTTAATTTTATGTTCATTAAATCATATAGTCTAATGTGTTTTTTCTTTGTAATTTTTTTTTATCTTTTATATCTTACGTTATTTAAATTCCAACCTTTTATAAATAAACTGAATAAATACAATGACTTTATATATATATATATAAAGTATATATGTCAATCATCAATGTGTTATTATGTAAATAAATAATTTGTGATATTATACTATATATCTTATTTTTTATTTTTATATTATTTTTATGTTGAAAATAGGTATAAAAGGAAATAAAACTTAATATATATCCGAAAATATAATCAAAATGAAAACCTACAAATGCTAAGAGATTTCCTAACAAAAATCAAATTAAAGTGACCATTAGAACACTAAGAGATTTAGGAAAAAAAACAAAACTTAAAAATAAAATATCTTTGAGTATAATAGGTTAAAATTTTACTTTTTTTTAATCTTATCATCAATACATAATTGATATTGATGCAACTATCACACGATTATCATCATTTATCCATGAATAAATATAATTATCAGATCTATAAAATATGTTTGAAAGAGGTTAAATCTTAAAATATCTTAATTATTATATTTAAAAATAATAATAACTTTTTTTATTTTTAGTTTAAGATAATTATTATAATTTATGAAAAAAAATGGAAGAACTTTTTATATTTCAAGGATAATTATTATAATTTATGAAAAAAAAATGGAAGAACTTTTTATATTTCAAGGATTTATTTGTGCTGTACAAATATCCATGACCTTCTTTGCTCTAACAACTCATTTTGATTGGATTACTGTGATTTATAAGCGTTTTTAACTTTAAACAAATTCCTTTCAAATACATAGTTTAAAGTTAGACAGTTATAATTTTATTTTTACCGTGTCTTTAAATATTGTGTATGTTTACCATTCTTAAACTTCAAGATAATATGATTTAACCATTCTACTATTGAAACTCATATTGGCTGTCAGGTCATCATAAGGATTTTTAATATATCTATGTAAATGTTTTTAATGTATGTAAACAATAATATTATTTTTAAAAGATATATCATTAGATAACATAATTTTTAAAAATAATAGTTTAAAAAAATATTTCTATAATTATGAAAACAAAATAAATGAGATACTTCAAAGATTTGTTTGTTAACAAAGGGATTTTATATTTATTTGGAATGAAATAATAATTCACTATAGCAACATAACATTTTAAGTTTATTTTGCAAGAATCCTCCAAATATTGTAACGTCGAAGAAAATTTGTACCTGATTTTGTCGTTCATCATCAACAATCATCTATGATCACCAAAGATTTGTAAAATGAAAAACTTATTTGTTTCTAAAAATCTACAAAAAGAGATATGTGAGAGGAGATTATTTTTTACAGTCACTTTAAAAAGAAGATTGAAAGAAAAAATTTTGTAACATTCCAAAAATATATATTGTCAACATACAGTGAATCTAACAAAGGGAAACAAATTCTAAAATAAAGTTTATAATCTTTCACATACTCGTACACCTGCATTTGTATCTGCTCATGTACATAGTATAATCATCGTAGTTTACAAAACAATATGAAAAGTAAGGGTAAGCGAATGAAAAGAAAATTTTATAACATACTCGATACATACAAAAAGAACAAACCATATTAATTATTCATAAGAATTTCTTAAAAGACTAGCATATAAAGTTTCAATACTAAATACATTTTAATTTCAAGTATTCATATCAAACATCATACATCAATGAACTACATCACATCCAACGACCACACATGGATCACATTACACACATCGGCCACACATGGACCACATCATACATATCGGTCACACATAGACCTATCGTCTTCGGGAAGACTCATTAAGTATGCACCTACTAGAGACTAACATATAATCCAATACCCAAGACTTAGATTAAGCAAATATAAGAAAAAGGACTAATCCAATACCCAAGACTTAGATTACTAGGAAATCTAACAGAAAGGACTAATCCAATACCCAAGACTTAGATTGCCATCAAATCTAAAAGAAAGAATCAAAGTAAGTTCAAACATCAAATACTAAGTGTCTGGCAGCGGTCTCGTTGTGTATGAATTCCCTCATCAGCTTCTCACCACCAGATGTCTTAGTCTATGTGACTTAGATCATCAGTGAAACTTGGAGATCTTTGTTAAACATAAGTATGTTATACTTAATGTACTCAAACAAGCACAACTCATACATTATACCAAATATATGACATCAACTCTATCATTCAATCATTAACATCAATACATATCATTCAATCCACAAATCAAAGTATGCAAGAATATTTCCATCATCAAAATAATACTTAACTACATGTTCACACAACATAAAATTAAATATTTCATCAATATCATCCAAGAACTTCTTTACCACAAAAAAAAAATATATCTACTAAATTTCATCAAAATCATTCATTTCTATATTTTCAAAACCATTTCTCAATCAAAACAATTCAAGTTCACTTAAAAACAATTCCTCAATCAATCATGCATAAAGATATATTTTATTCAACAACTGGTCTCAAACTATTAAAACATATCAAAGTTTTCTTATCACAAGTTATATTCAATTTATCAAACAAGAACCAAAAGTTCTTGCATGCTACTTTCTAACATCATTACTCAAAACAGTTCAATTAATCACACCATATCAAGATAAGCAATCAAACTCATTTAGTGCTCAAGGACCAGTCAGACATGCAAGAAAGACTTGAGCACTGATAATCACATATTCAAGTTTATTTTTATTTTAGAGTACTATTTAAAAGTAACTAAATAATATAAAAATAAGTTACTAGCTTCTCTTACCTCATGACGATCTCCAAAACAATTCCTTCAAATTAGTTAGTGACATTAACCTAATCTCTAGGGATCTAGAACAAGTTAGATGATCTCCAAAACAATTCCTTAAAATTAGTTAGTGGCATTAACCCAATATCTAGGGATCTAGAACAAGTTATTATAACAATCAAATTTCAGTATAATCTTAATTAAGTTAAAAGAAATACTTTTCTCAACTGTCTTTACTAAGATTGACGACAAAAACCTAAAAAAAATAGAGATTAAGGGATCTTTAGATCAAATATAAATTTATTCCGTTTGAGATTTTTATCGGTTAGAAATGATGTTTAACTCATTAGCTACTGCACAGTGTGATCAGATTCTAAAATAGATGAGATATGAAAAAAGAAAATTAAAAACAAGAGAGAGCTTGAGAGAGGGAGAAAAAAGAGAACGAAAATGGAGATGTAAGGGTCGTGTGCTTCTGGCTTCTTTTTAAAACTTAAGGTGCCTTAAATAAGGAGCAAGTTCAATAATTCTTACTTTATGAAACTAATCAATTACACCTTATGAAATTAATATATAATTAATTATATATTAAATATATAATAATAATTATATAAAATAATAATAAAATTATATTAAATAACAAATAAATTTATTATTATATATATACAGTATAATTAATTATAATATAAAATATAATATTTGATCAATTATATATATATATATATAAATTTATTATAATAAAAAATTATATCTAGAAATAAAAATATTATATATTATATAAAATTTTATAATAAAAATGTTAAGTCATATTATTAATAACTTAAATTATAATAATCAATAATAATATAAATACAATAATGTAATAAAAATAAATATAATTATTTAACTAAAAATAAATTACATGATAATAATAATTTATTGTTATAAAATAATATTATTATTTAAATTTGTAATACCCTAGAAAATAACTATAGAACAAAAACTAATCTAGAATTTAGTTTTATAGATAAATATGATAATATCTATCTTTTTAATAGAATAATTGTTTAAGTAAATAAAAGATAGTTATTTACTTTTTATGTTTATAACAACCACCAACTCTCTCTCTCAGAAGATATTTTATCTTTATGAGAAGATATTCTGTTTTATTTTTATAAAAACTATCAACTCTCTGACCTGAAGATATTATATTTTATTCTAATAAAAACCACCAATTACCTCTAAGAAGATATTCTGTTTATAAAAACTATCAAATCTCTCTCTTTCTTTAAGAAGGTATACAGTTTCATTCTTATGAAAATCACCATCTCTCAAATAATTTCTCTTTAAAGTTTTTTACCTTCTCTCTAGATTTGTGATCTCATAGCTTATCAGATTGACAATTAGAGGACATCCCTAGATTCCTAGCATTGAGTAGATCAAGAGTGTCCAATCAAATTCTTGAATAGAGTTAGGTTGTTTGTGATTTTAGGGCTTTTGAATATCTCTACTCTATAGAGGTAAGAGAAGCTAGTTTGACTATTTTTTATATATATATTGTAATTATTTGTTTATTAAATATGAATTAGATGAATTTGAATGAATGTTTATGTATTGTATGATGTAGTATCAATGTTTGTGAATGATGTAGTGTGTGATCGAGGCATAGTATCTTCAGGAAAGGAGATACCCGTGTTGAGATTATTAGGATGTGCATTGTTTGGGGATTCTAAGGAGGTATCCCGACTCTACTGGTACATTGGATTCACATGGATGAAGATTACTAGTTCGTGAAGAGTCGAAGGAGGTTCATATGGTCCTGTCCGAGGTTTGAAATATGAGCCCGATCGGAACAGTTGGGTGGTATATGACAGGTGCACACCTCTGAGTCTAACTCAATGCACGAGTATCTTCTGGAAGTAGAGAGTCTGGTGTCTTTGTTTGTGAGTCAGTGTATGTATGATGTGAGATGAATTATGAAAGATTGAATTGTTGTTGTTTTGTTGAGATAGAAATCCAATTTATGAAAATATATATTTTTTTAAAACTCTCTAGCTTACCCTTCTTTTTGTGTGTTGTTTGTTTTGTTTTTAAAACTACGATGATAGTGTATATTACACAGGAGCAGAGAATTTGATACGTGGTGTGAGTCTCGATGAATTGTGACGGAGAAACTTCATTTTATTTTATTTGTAATTTTACAAAGATATTTTATTAAATCTTATGCGGAGAAGTATAATTTGAAATACATGATGAATGTATGAATTTTTATATTCAACTTTATTATATAAATTTTTATGCAAAAACTTCTATTATATGAAAAACAGGAGATGTTACAAATTTAATAGAAAAAATATTTTAAAAAATTCTATTGTTATAATTTTTTATTTTAAAAAGTTAATTAGCTTGATCTAATAAATTCATTATATTTTATTATAAATTAAATTTTAATTCAAAAGTGATTACCAAACTTAATATTCAGTGTTTCAAATTTACTTCCCAAATCTAAACCTATCGTTATAGTTGTGATGTAAGGAAAGTGCTAAGTACACTTTTTACTATTTTTTAAAATGTCTTTATTAAATATATTTGCACCTAAACTAACTTTATTTCTTATGTTTCGAATGAAAATAAGGTAAAAAAAGTCATAAATTTAAACACTATTCGTCTCAGGTGGAAAGCTGATGTAAATACTTCGATCATTTATTGAATAAATTAATATTTTTAAGGTTGATGAAAGCATATTCAGAATAATCAAAGTTATAACTTTGATGTACATAGAATATTAGAGTCAATAATAATATTAAAAACATCAATTTATTGTATAAGAAAGGATAATATTGGTCATGTTTACGGAATAAATCTTTAGTCACGTGTAGTTTTTCAAACTAAACTAAGTTTTTCTTAATATAGTATAGAGGCTAATTTAGATTGAATTCCAAAGACGTATATCGTATATAATTGGAGGAAATTTTTGAACGAAATTACATCAAATATAAAATCAAAAACAGTAAGTATAAGACAATAAGTACTAGTCTCAAAAGGATGTTTACATGAAAAAAAAAATGATAAATAAGACAATAAGTACTAGTCTATGCTGAAAATATAGAAAACTTATCTAAAAATCTAATATTAATACAATCTTCAATTAAATACCTATTTTCCTATGAAAACTACAAATATTTACTAAAAACAAAGAATAAAAGAAACATTTCAAGAAATACAATTAGTATCTAAAAAATATAAACAAATTAACAGTTATCACTTACATGCCATCTCTTAGTATTCACTACTACTCTATTAAGTTATTGGATAGGAGATATTTGTTGTTCTCAAGGATTGACAAATTCTTTATGTTTTTAGAGTCGTAAACATATAGATAAATCTAAATAACATTAGCATACATATATAATACATTTTAACATGTTAAAAAGAAAAAAAAGATGCACAATTAAAGCAAGTTCTAAAACTTATCTCCCTTGTAATCAACATTGTTGTCTAATCAGCCAAAAGATATAAATTTTTTAAAATTTGTTTTGTTTTCTAAACCTCCTAAGTGGACACCAAGACTTAAGTTGTAGAATCTACAACTATCAACTTTATCATATCATACAAAATTGTTTGGTGGTGGATAGTTGACCCGAATGTATATACTTTACCTATTGCAAAAATATATGAGAATAAATCAAATACAAGATAAAAAAATATAATTGAAAGGAAATTATCTAAGGTCCGTAAGTGTTGGTAGATCTTCAACATGCAGCTTAGAGTCAATAGGCACATGAATACCAACTTCTCTTAATCTGTCTAATGTAGTACAATTCCCTTTTTGTGCTAACAAAGAACAAGGGAGGGGTTGAGAGTTAATAGAAAGAGGAAAGAAGACTTTCATGTAAGCTAATTTTGTATCCATATTTGACAAAAACAACTCCTTCAAAATAGAGTATAACACCTCCCTATACTCATCTCTAATGAACTTCATCTCAAACTAAATGAACCATGATTTACTAACATGCAGAGATGGAGGACCAAAAAACTAATGGATGACCATCCTTGTTTAGCAACACAAACACATCCTACCAATGGTAGTTGCAAATAGATCATGCCCTTGTGTAATCAATGGTCCTTGTGTGCTCTACTTGACTAAGTGATCCTTCAAAACAAACATTTTGAAACATTTTAGTGTGTCCAGAATTAAGAGTAACATATACATATATATAATTAAATTGAATTTTTTCTTAGAATAAATAATTTTAAATAAGGAAGTTGTTTATGCTTATAAAACCATGAGATAGATAACCTATATGTGAAGTTAACGTAGTTAGATTATGTATATTAAAGCATATAATTTATTAAACTGAACTTTTATTATGATTTCAATTAATTTATATGTTCAATTGATTAAGATTAAATTGAAATGAGTGAAAAATAAAATTTGAAAATCTAATTATGTAGAAATAATTCTTAATTTCTTATCTAAGATGTGATCAAATTTTAAATTAAATGAGATATATATAAGAAAAAAAGTAAACCAAGAGAAAAACTTAAAAGAGAAAAAGAAAAGTTTACGAAAGAGACGGGGAGAAAATAGGAAAAAAGAAAAACAAGAAACAATAAAAAAGAAATAAGAGAAATAGAAAGAAAGAAAAAAAAAAAGAGAGAGAGAAAAGACAGACAGAAGAATGGGGTGAAGTGACTTATATATAATATATATGGTAAATTCACATTTTTTATTTTTTATATAATTTGATTTTGATAAATAATATATTTTAAAATTCTTATATTTAAATATCATATCTATTATTATTAAATTATGCGTTAGGATGAAACTATGTATTAAAATTGTGTGGTTAATATATTGATTTGATATATTGATAGTATTTTATTATTGTTTTTACAAAAGTCATATTATTTTATTTATCACAAAAATATTAATTAGATTAAAATTAAAAAACTATTGAAACATATTATATTATATATTATATTAAGTAAGTCATTTTGTTATTCTAGTAAATATATATCCGAAATCGAAACCTACAAATACTACTTCAAAATAACATAAACTTATTAAAATTCTTAAAAAATAAAATTAAAGTGACCATCAGAACACTGAGAGATCTATCAAACAAAAACTAAACTTATAAAATAACATATTTGAAGTATAATATTTTAAAATTTCCCTTTTTTTTAATACCATCATCAGTTAATCTTAAAAGATTTTAGTTATTATATTTAAAAATAATAATTATGTTTTTTTCATATTTTATTTAATTACTTATTTTATCATTATCATAATAATTATAAATTTTTAGTTTGTTTAGATCTATAATAATAGCTTAACATTTTCTAGATATAATAGTAACATAACAATTCTCATATCAATAAAAATAAGTTATCATATGTCTATAACAATAGCATAAGATTTTTCTTAGATCTATAACAATAGTGTAGCGTTTCTTATATCTATAGTAGTAGCGTAGTGTTTCCCAACTCTATAATAGTTGCGTAGCGTTTTTTCATATCTATAACAATATCATAACATTTTTCCAATATATAATAGCTTAACATTTCCTATATAATATATAGTAGTGTAACATTTTCTAAATCTAAGACATAGTATTTTCTAGATATATAATAAGAGTGTTTATCAAAGTATAATTTAACAATGTACTTTTAACCGAATTGGTGCGATTTTAAAAAATATTTTCCAAAATGAGTAGATTTTGAAAAAATTGTCTAATGGATAAGTCATGTCAGCATACAGGACTTCTTGTGAAGAAGTCCTGCATGCATTACACGGGTTGGAATTTGTAAAACTAAAGTTTAACATAACTTTAGTGTGAGAGGAGGATGTTAATCGAGGTTTGTTTTTCCTATTTTAAATAAAGTCGTGTCATGACACAAATTTAATTCAAATTAGATTACACTGAAGTTGTATCACACTAAAGTCGTGTCAAGCTAATACGAGTTCACTTTCACAAATCCAAACTCGTATTATGCATGCATGACTTTTTTACAATAAAGTCATATCATGTTGACACAATTTATCCATATGGATAAATTTATCAAAATTTATTCATTTCAATAATTTTTATAAAGTATGCCAATTTAGTTAAAAAAAAACATTTAATAATAGTATAATTTTTTTCCAAATTAGTAAGATTTAATAGTTTCAAAAAAATCTCTCATATCTACATAAAAGTAATGTTTTTCATATCTATGAATAATTTTTAGTACTTTTTATATCTATAATAGTAGCAACACTATTCTTTCAAATGAATATTACAAAAAAGTTGTGTTTTTCATATTTATAAAAATAATTTTTATTACTTTTCATATGTACCATAATAGTAACACTATTCTTTCAAATGACATAATTTTTCATATTTATATTTATAGTGATATAGTTATTTGGATCTATTAATGGATGATAACTATTGATTACAATAATAATGTCGTTGTTATCTAAATCTATAACAACGGTATTGACATTATTTTTATATATCTTTAGAAACATATTCTTTTTATGTAACAATAATATTGTTTTTTTTTAATAGTGACAATTTTTTTTCACAATAAAAAAACACTATCATCTATATTTGTAATAACTAAAATAATAATAACAATAATACCATTATTATGAAATCTTTTCATAAATATTTTGGAACAACAAAACAACGTCATTTATGTGTCCAATCACAAATAATGATAATATCATTTTTATCTTACAAATGACAACACTTTATATTTTCCAGTAATTAATTTTTAAACGTGAAAGAATCTTTAAACAAATCTTTAAAAATAGTGAAAAATAATTAAGAATAAAAAATGAATAATTAATTTTTATAATTTCTTAAAATCAAGTAAGAGAAAGAAAATATCACATTCTAATATTTGCAAACATAATATTATGTTTCTTAATCTATATTTTACATTTGTTTATTATTGTTTGGAGATCTCTATTTGTTTTCATCTTTTAGTTATCGTGATTTCTTGTTGTCTTCAGGTTAAAGATATGAAAAACAAGATATTGCGTTAGAATAATTAGCTTTGGAAATTTGCGTGAAATCATTCCGTTAAAGTCTTGAAAATTTACATTACAAGAAAAAGGTTGTTTAGAGACCAATTTTTAGCTACCAAATGAAATGGTTACTAATTATGACCAAAATAGTTACCAAATTAGATTTTGGTTGCTAAATAACTACAAAATAAAAGTAATGATTGAATTTAGTGACCACTTAGGTCAAATAATTGGTATCTAACATTAGATACCAAAGTTTTAGTGACCTATGCCATTAGATTCTAAATTAGTTTCTAACATAGGTTACTAAAACCTTGGTAGTTAATGTTAGATACCAATTATTTGACTTAATTGATCACTAAATTCACTCATTATTTCTATTTTGTAGTTATTTAACAACCAAAATTTAATTTGGTGACTATTTTGGTCACAATTAGTAACCATTTCATTTGGTAGCTAAATATTGGTCTCTAAATAGCTTTTTTCTTATAGTGTTAATGGACAAGATTGAGATACTTTTGAATCCTAATGCAATACGGTATCTAGTCTTTCAAGATCTATTCTATGATGTTTGCTTTCCACTATCTACTTTATAGAACTTCAAAGATACCTTATGCATTTCTACATAATATTAAGTGTATCACTTATCATTTACTTTTTTTTAAGTAACATAACGTACATAAAAGTCTAACCTATTATTTATCATAAAATATTTATTGATAAACTCATTTTTTATCCTTTGAGTTTTTTTTTTAAATCATTAATAATTATAAAAATAGATGAATATATAATTTTAATACATTATTATAAATTCAACATGATAATAACATATTTTTAATATGAAATAGATATTATTTGTGTGAAAGATATTTTAAATTAAACTTCTATAAAAGTCTAAATTTCACTTAATTTGAGTTTGATATAGTTTCGTCTCAAAGCTCGTATTGTGGTTAAATGTTACACATAAATTTTTGGTTTAGACTAAAGTGATACTTTTTCTCAAGTGGTAAAGATGACTTTTGTTTGCTTATTCATAGCTATGACAACTTTTTAAAGATGGCCTATTTATCAATTGGATGTCAACATTGTTTTTCTTAATGGGGATTTGCACGAAGAAATTTATATGGAACAACCTCCAGGTTTTTAGGAATATAAATTGTAGTGTTTTAAGCTGACATCTATCAAATAACTACGCGATTGAAGAACAAATGCAATATAATAGCAAACAAAAAAAGTCTTGTATTAAAAGAAAAGGCTATAACAGGCTATAAATGTACACGACGGATTCTACTCAATGGTCGCTCCAAGGCAACCAACCAAAAGAAAAGAAAAAAGAAACTTGACAAAAGTAGCCGCCCACACAAAAGTAGTTGCCCACACATGACCATAAAAAAAGTATGGACAAACCCAACCTAGGGCGTCCTCTCTTCGTCCTTCGCCGACCCTTCGTCAAGAATTGTGGTAGTCTCATGAGTGGCGGGAGTGGGGATCTCCTCAATTGGCACCAACTGGCCATTGTAGACGTCCTTGTTTTTTACCATTTCATTATGTTCGGGAACGCCATACAACAAAACCGCTTGGTGGACGACCTGTCGAAAGGATTGGGAGTGAACCGTTAACACATAATCCTTCAGTTTGTTCAATTCCAACTCCATTTGAATCGTCTCGGACATTGCCTCGTCATGAGCGGAAGTGGCTTTGGCCAAGTTATCCTCAGTGCTTTTTAATCCTTTAGAGAGCCTTTTCCTCTCCTTCTTCACTGCCTCTAACTTGGCTTTGAGAGCGTCACACTTAGACTCTGCCTTTTTTAGGGCCTTGCCCTGAACCTACTTGGTGTCCAAAGTGGCCTTCAACGAGCTCTTAGATGTCACCAACTCCTTCTTCAACTTTGCCACCTTAGAGGACTAACCCTTAGATAACTCCACCCTTAACACCTTGGCGAAGGGAAGACTCTGCATCTCAAAATAGGCAGCAGTAATCTCCTCGGTGGAAGCAGGATTCAACGCTCCCATTTCGCTGAAGAGAGCAATATGTTAACCCCTTTGTGGAACACTAAGTCGGGGGTGAAGAGCTGATCAACATTGCTCGATCCAGCATCCGAGGCCTCAAGCCAAGGCCTCTTCGGTGAATGATGAGAGAAGGAGTAGCTCTTCGCACGATCTTTCCTTTTCCCCTTCTTATCAGTCACTGGAGGGGGATCGAGGTCGACATAAGTAGGGGAAGGGGGCATAGTTTGAAGCTGATTGGCAGATCCCGACCCCTTGTCGGTCTTGGGCTCCTTCTCTGCCTTGATTTACTTCAAGCGCTCCAAGAACTTACCGCCCTGCTGAGCCATGATACCTTAAAGACAATAAGTGATTCAACAGAGTTAAAAACCAGTCACTGATCGGCCAAAAAGAAACAAATCGAAAGTCGCCGTGGAAATTGATCCAGGATATCAAACATTTTCTTGTCGTCTTTAGTCATAGACGATCTCAGCCAAAAGAGATAACTGACAGGATCTCAGGTCCAATACAAAGGGAACTTAGGAGTATCCCCATTAAAGAAGTAATGTCTTCCAGTGGATTTGATAGAAATTTTAAAAAACACATTCTTAAAGTATTTATAAGGAGAGCAAAAGGGAGTGAAAAGAGCAACCACTGCTTGGCTTACTAACGATAGCCACCTAACCGGCTGAGCGAGGCGAGAACTATAAAAATGTAAGAACACATGAGGAGACGACTTTAACCAAAACATTTCCACCAATAAGCGAAAGGCACGAAGAGGCGCCCAGGAGTTGGGTTGCAACTGAGTAGGAGCCACATTTAAGGTACGGAGCATGCCCATAGTGAACTCGTCAAAGGGAACGCACACATTTGAATATGTGAATAGGCACACATATATGAAGAAAAAAATTAGAACCATGACCCTCTCGCCCATGACACACATTATCAATGGTTGTGCATCCATCAACAAAGAGTGCTCCATCAGAAATGTCGTCGGTGAAAATACGGTGAGTTGTCGCATAGCTATCTACCATTGAGGACCAACGATATTAGGAAAATTGGCACGTGACTTATGAGCTTGCCCATTCTTATACCACTATGCAGGGAAGGTTATCCTCGGCAAGCTCCACTGCTAGCCGCAAAGCAACATCAACGTGATCCTCTTGTACCCCAGACTCGGACGCCTCCTCGGACGTGCCAACTGTCTCATGAGAGTCTGTGCTTTGGTCGAAACCCCTAGAAGACACACTACTCTTAGACTCAGTAAAATGGAACGAAGACGAAGACGAGGATGACATGATTACCTCTCGGGATGAAAGCTTTGAACCTAGCCACTCTTGCACTATGGATATCGGAGCTAGGATCCCTTATTACGAGATTTGAGAGTAATACTCCTATTTGTAGAGGGATTATCCCTTATTGAATTTTGTAATTTTTCTACAAGCAATTTATGGATTTTCACTCTCAAATACGTCTCTCTTCTGGTTTGAACCATCGCTTTCCAAACATTGCCAAATCTTTCCTTTTCAGTCTCTCAGGTGCCTCCTCTATGAAATGCTTAATGAACTACAATACAAAAAGACCACAGTCGTACTCATTCTTCTGTTGGGGAACAGTAATGATGTGACATTCAATTTTATGAGGAAGGCACTTCCATATTCTATCTGCAATTGAAATATTTGAAGACACATCTTCCTGATCCATATTTTTTTTTCTTCAATCAAATAGCTTTTTGATCCATATTATCAAAAGCTGATTTACTAGAGAGAAGACCCAAAGAAGCCAAATGAAGTATGATTGGGTCTGATTCATCTTCTTTGTTTGGGATACAAATAATGATCAGGCTCCAATGAAGGTCCTCGTGTATTGGAATCAAAACATGCGACTTCTGAAAAATATTTACACCCTTCCACCATCTTCTGAACTTTGCAAAGATCACATCTCTATCACTTTGCTTGTACGAAACACCTTCTTTAAGCTTCTTGTAGAAATATGTATTGAAAAAATGGTAGTCAGTTGTCAACGGTACTTGCCACTGCCAATATTGAATGTGGAAGTTCATTATTGTCGATGTTAAATAGCCTTCAGGGGCAAGGCAATTTGTGTCCTTACAACAAATTTCTACACACTCTGGATCGTCTCTTGATGGAAAATAAATGTTAGCTTCTTTCAAGTATTCAGCAAATTGGTTTTCGGTTTTTTCCACAGTACGAGCCTCATCGTTGTCGTCATCAACATAACAAACAATGGGCATACCCTTTCTTGACCTTGAGCCATCTAATTGAATTGCCTGAGAAGCATTTTCGCTTTTGGGTAGCATATTGACAGATTTCTCCGAATATTTCGTAGAGAAAAACCAAAAGTTGCTTTACAAGTTTTACCATCACTGAAAGTATCATGTTTAGAAAGTTTACTAGGACAATGAAACCACAATTGTCTTGGTGATGAACGATGTCTCTTTCTTCTTCTGGGGGCTCCATTGTCTAGTATTTTCTGGTTGTCACAATGTTTGAAATGTAACGTCTCTTTTTCAAATGCATTAGAAGCTGCATTTTCTTGTATTTTGTAGTGCTGAAGATGTTTGAAATGTGATATCTCTTTTCTAAATGCATCGACAGATGTACAACTAGTACTATCTTCCATTTTCTTAATAAAGTAAGATGTAAAAGTGGATAGTGGCTGAGCTTGAGATGACAAAGTCTCTTCTCTCAAGTCATTAGACACACCCTTGGTAACAACACTTGAGCTTGTAGTTTGTTCGTGTTGTGGCCTCTGGTCCACATCAACTTCCCGAAGACTAAGTTCCTGTTGGTAGCAGTCGATGGTGGCCGAAGCTTGGCTCCATTGTCGGGCAAATTCTTGCCGGTAGACTCTAGTGTTCTCTTCTTGCTCTGAATCGACTCCTTAAGCTTGTGAAAGGGAATAGGGTTTTAGTCGTTGGATCAAAGGCCATGGCAGAGGAAGGCACGATGACGACCTCCCGCGGCGGCGAGTCCGGTTGAAGTTGTTCATTCCAATCAATGGAGAGAGGAACCTGTGGTTGCTGTCATTTCTCCTCCATGCATTTGAGGAGCGTGAGTGAAAGTGTTTGTTATTGTTGTATTACTTGGAAATTGTTTAGGACGGAAATAGATGATATTGGTGGCGGTGAGTGGCGCGCCACCACTTGTGGATTAGCTCTTCCTCTCTTCTGCCCTACTCACGAACAAATCATTTTTTATTTTATTTTTATCCTTATGAATTAAAATAAAATGAATATGAACAAATTAATTCCCTTATTTCAATTTTCTTCATCATTTGTTTGAGTTGTCATATTTTTGTTTTGACGACAATTTCATTTCTTAATTTCTTCTTTTTTTTTATTCTGATTCAAGAGCTTTTGATGTACTCCGTTGATGAATCTCTTTTTAATAAACTTTTGATGTATCTCTTTTTAATAAACTTTTGATGTATACACTTGAACTGATTTTCACTTGATGATCCTTATTCAGGGGTATATTTTTAAAAGAAAAATTTGGAGTATTAGGCTCAAAGAAAAGATATAATGGATATTTTTATGATTGGGAGGAGAAAAATGGTCATATATCATTTTGGATCTCAATTGCTTTGATTTTCAAGAAGATAACTTTTGTAATAGAGTTCAATAACTTTCAACGTGTGTCAATTTTTCTCTTTTCTTTTTCTTTATATATTTTCTTTTTTGTATGTCGTCATTTGCGGGTTTTCAACCTAATGAAGTTTTTTTTTTCCTTTTTTTTCTATCTTCTTTATATGATTGCCAATAGAAAAATGAATTTTTGAAATTGAGATAATGAGATTTAATTGTCCCAGTATGAAAAGTCTTTTTGACAATTGAAGTAAATCTTTAAATAAGCTTAAAGAAGGCTCAAAGGGTTTTATCCAAAATATATGCATTCAATATGTTATATTTGGAAAAGAATTCATCTTGGTTTTTCTTTTTCTTTTATTTTAGAAACTAGACATGTTCATTTACCCTTTCTCGTATTAAGGACATCCCAATTAATTAACCAGATTGTAGGAAATTATCATCACAATAGTTGATGTCTGTACAAGAAAAAGAAAGAAAAAACACTGGCGCCAACTATATGAAAATATCACCAGATTTTTGGTTCAAAGAAATGAGAATTGCAATTCATGATGCATGTTACGCCATAGAATCCTTGGCGGACTCAAAACAGTCAGTTGTCGAGCCAACAGATGATGAAGGAGAAGATTCTAAGTCACAATTATTCATTATTGAATTCTGTAATTTTTCTACAAGCAATTTACGGATTTTCACTCTCAAATTGGACATCTCTTCTGGTTTGAACCATGGCTTTCCAAACATTGCCAAATCTTTCCTTTTCAGTGTCTCAGGTGCCTCCTCCATGAAACGCTTAATGAAGTACAACACAGAAAGAACACAGTCGTACTCATTCTTCTATTGGGAAACTGTAATGATCTGACATTCAATTTTACAAGGAAGGCACTTCCATATTCTGTCTGCAATTGAAACATTTGAAGACACATCTTCCCGATCCATATATTTCTTTTCTTCAATCAAATAACTTTTAATATTATCAAAAACTGATTTACTGAAGACCCAGAGAATCCAAATGAAGTATGATTGGGCCCGATTCATCTTCTTTGTTCGCGATACAAATAATGATCAAGCTCCAGTGAAGGTCCTCGCGTATTGGAATCAAAACATACACCTTCTGAAAAATATTTACACCCTTCCACCATCTTCTGAACTTTGCAAAGATCACATTATGAAACACCTTTAAGCTTCTTGTAGAAATATGTATTGAAAAAAATGGTAGTCAGTTGTCAACAATACTTTCCCCTGCAAATATTGAATGTAGAAGTTCATTATCGTCGATGTTAAATAGCCTTCAGCGGCAAGGCAATTTGTGTCCTTATAACAAATTTCTACACACTCTGGATCGTCTCTTGATGGAAAATAAATCTTAGCATCTTTCAGGTATTCGACAAATTGGGTTTCGATTTTTTCCACAGTACAAGCCTCGTCGTCGTAGTCAACATAACAAACAATGGGTTGACCCTTTCTAGACCTTGAGCCATCTAATTGAATTGCTGGAGAAGCATCATTCACTTTCGGTAGCATCTTGACAGATTTCTCCCAATATTCTGCAGAGAAAAATCAGAATTTGTTGTACAAGTTTTACCATCATGAAAGTATCACATTTTGAAAGTTTACTAGGATAATGAAATGGCAATTGTGTTGATGATGAATGATGTCTTTCTTCTTCAAGGGACTCCATTGTTTGGTATTTTCTGGTTGTCATAATGTTTGAAATGTGACGTCTCTTTTTCAAATGCATCAGAAGCTGCATTTTCTTGTATTTTCTGGTTCTCAAGATGTTTGAAATGTGACATCGCTTTTTTAAATGCATCGGCAGCTTTACAACTAGTACTATCTTCCATTTTCTTAACAAAGTAAGATGTAAAAGTGGATAGAGGCTGAGCTTGAGATGATAGAGTCTCTTCTCTCAAGTCATTAAACACACCCTTGGGAACAACACTTGAGCTTGTAGTTTGTTCGTGCTGTGGCTTCTAGTCCGCATCAACTTCCTAGCGAAGACGCATGGATTTTCGACGACTAAGTTCCCGTTGATAGCGGTCGATGGTGGCGCGAAGCTTGGCTCCATTGTCAGGAAAATTCTTACTGATAGACTCTAGTGTTCTCTTCTTGCTCTGAATCGACTCCTTGAGCTTGTGATAGGGACTAGCGTTGAAGTCGTCCTGATCAGAGGCCATGGTAGAGGAAGGCATGATGATGACCTCCTGCAGCGGCGAGTCCCGTTGAAGTTGTTCATTCCAGGTTGCTCTTGTTTCTCCTCCATGCATTTGAGGAGAATGAGTGAAAGTGTTTGTTACTGTTCCCTTACTTGGAAATTGTTCAGAACGGAAATAGATGGAATTAGTGGCAGTGAGTGGCGCGCCACCACTTGTGGGTTAGCTCTTCCTCTCTTCTACGCCTACTAACGGACAAATCAATTTTTTTTATGCTTATGAATTAAAATAAAATGAACATGAACAAATAAATTCCCTTACTTTAATTTTCTTAATCTTTTCTTTTTTATCATTTTGTGAGAATAATTTTGTTTGTGAATTTTCATCCTTTTGTTTTGATTACCTTTTCATTTTTTTAATTTCTTCTCTTTGGTTTTTTTATTTTTATTTTTTTATTTAGGAGCTTTTGATTTACTTCTTTGATGAATTTTTTTTTTTAAAAACTTTTGATGAGTACACTTGAATTGACTTGACTTGCACGTAATGATCTTTTTTTAAAGGGTATATTTTTAAAAGAAAAATTTTGAGTATTAGTCTTAAAGAAAAGAAAAGGTACAATGGATATTTTAATGATCGAAAGAAGAAAAGTAGTCAAATATTATTTTGATCTCAATTGCTTCATTTTCAAGAAGATTAGCTTTTGTAAGAGTTCAATAACTTTTAACATGTGTCAAATTTTTTCTTTTTTTTCTTTATATATATATTTTTTTATATGTCCTAACTTTTGCTTAAACCGTACTTTACGGATTTTCAACCTAAAGGACTTTTTTTTTTCTTTATATGATTGCCTATAAAAAAATGAATTTTTTGATAATTGTGATAAATCTTTCTCTTTAAATAGACTCAAAGAATATCCAAAAGATATAAATTCAATATTATATTTGTAAAATAATTCATCTTGTTTTTTCTTTTTTTTTTTTTTTAACTAGACATGTTGATTCACCCTTTCTCGTTTTAATGACATCCCAATTAATAACCAGATTGTAAGAAATTATCCAAAAATTATCAGCTCAATAGCTAATGTCTGTACAAGAAAAAGAAATAAAAAAACACTGGCGCCAACTATATGAAAATATCACCAGATTTTTTGTTCAAGGAAATGAGAATTGCAATTCATGATGCATGTTACCCCATTGAATCCTTGGCGGACTCAACACAATAAGTTGCCGAAAGAATCCAAATGAAGTATGATTGGCCCCGATTCATCTTCTTTGTCTGGATACAAATAATGATCATGCTCCAGTGAAGGTCTCGCGTATTGAAATCAAAACATACGTCTTCTGAAAAATATTTACACCCTTCAACCATCTTCTTACATCTCTATCACTTTGCTTGTACGAAACAACTTCTTTAAGCTTCTTATAGAAATATGTATTGAAAAAATGGTAGAAATATGTACTGAAAAATATGTATTGAAAAAAAAATCCATCTTGATTTTTTTTTTTTAGAAACTAGACATGTTGATTCACCCTTTGTCGTATTAACGACATCCCGGTTAGTAATCAGATTGTAGGAAATTATCCAAAAATTATCAGCTCAATAGGTGATCTCTGTACAAGAAAAAGAAAAAAACACTGGCGCCAACTATATAACAACCACAACCATGTGTTGTTGTGAATAACACATAATGAAAAAATGCATGTTTTATTGGTGTTGGTTCATGAGGACATGAAAAGAAGCACAATGTAGTCATCAACAGAACAATTGTGTTTGGGAGGAGTAAAGAGTGAATCAATTAGAAAAAAATTAAGGATACGCGATGCACTGTGATTAGAGATTGGGAATCGTCGACTATGATCTGGCAAAGGTAAACAACTTCTCTAGCAACACATTACCCCTGTCATGGTCCCATAAATATACTAACAGGACAACAATGGCATATAGCATTCATCAAACGTGTAAGCGAGATTGGGAGAGAGCTTTTGAAGCAAAAAGAGGTGACTATGAAGGCTAAAAACTAGGCTAGAGAGCAAATGAAAATTAAAAAGTCACAGTTATTGACTGGAAAGATGGGATTGAAAAACGCTTTTAATTGTTGAGAATTCAAAACTGGATTTAATTGTTTAAGATTTAATTGATTATGAATCTCTTAAAAAATATAACATTCCATTTTAATATGTATTTTAAAAAAATTAAAATTAGACTTTACAAAAAAAAATATTAGTTAAATTTAGATATTTAAATAATATTTAATAAATTTTTTCAATATATTTATGTAGAAAGAGAAAGTTATTAGTTGTGAAATTTTAATTTCTTTCTTTTTAGTTAATTCCAAAAAATTTTAAATTTACAAATAAATGAATTACCTTTTTAAATTACTTCGTCCAAACAAACTATATAGGTTTTATTCGTAATTAAATAAGCGGCATGATTCTAGCAATTGATGTGGAAAAGAGAAAATAGAAAATCGGGCTATTATTAGTCTGACATATGCAAATTGGATCGAGCCAATTCATGGACTTGGCTGCGTCCAACAGGGACTGCTTCTTCCTGCACGTCTAAATTTTTGTTATTTTGTCTAACTTTGTCTTTCGCTCCTTATTATAACATTTCCAATAGAAGTTGTTTATGAGTAAAAATATTATTTTAGTGTGAGTTTTACAAATATATATTGCTTAAAATTGCTTAAATGGATCTCATTCTATTTCAAATGATTCTATCATATCGCACTTCTTTTATGCATCTCACTCTATCTATATTAGTTTTGTTTCAATCAGTCTTGTAATAAATCACAATTCTATAATTATTTTTATTTGCATTTCCATTTTTGAAAACTTAAAATATTAGTATAATTACTTTTAAGACCTAGACTCTCATAAAAGACCTAATTTAATCTTAACCAATAAGCCTATTATTTTATCATTATATCATATCAACTTGTTGTAATAAGAGTTATTGTAAAACTTTCTACTTGAATTTAAGATATCTGTATAATAAATGTGGTATGGGTCTTTCATTTATTTTTATTTTGTTTGGTGTTTCAGAATTTGAAATTCCAAAAGTGTAGTCTTTTGACTTCTGGGTTTAAAAACAATAAAGAAAATTCAGTTCCCGAATTTAAATTTAAATTTTTTCTATTTCCAAAATATAAACTCCAAAGCTAACCTACTAGCGTATTTGATCACGAACTAAGAGAGTTGGTTGGTTTGACATTTTTTTTGAAGGGATTGCATAGAATAAGATAATTTGTAATATGACTAAAGAAGTTCGAATAGATAAAATATGTTAGAAAATAATTTTCACACTCCATATTTTTTATTTTGCTATTCTTACATTAGAATTGTAACATTATGCTTTTAAACTTTCTAATAATATCTTTCTAAACCAGTTAAAAAAGAAGCAGCAACAAAGTTGTGTTTTGTATATAATATTTTTAGAAAGAAGACATATTGTGATGTGATGAGCAAAAACCAATACTAGGACAAAAAAAAAGAGCAAAAACATTTTTAAAAAAGAATATTAAAAATTAAAATACCTTAACAAGTAATCGGGTAGAATAAAAAAAATAATTGCATCTTTTCTTTCAATGTCAAGTAATTAAAAGAATTACGCTTATTATCCTGAACACCAGGTGATATATTTTCTACGATGCCATTATCGTCATGATCAATTCTGTAAGAGACATCAAGTCCCTCCAAAATCAGGTGATAAATGATTTCATTGGAACTTATAGCATTCTGCTCTCTTTCATGCTGATGTTTCATTTTGGTGCTCATCTACGTCAGAAGCATTACCCAATAGTTCATCGTTTTCTTTCTTAAGTAGTGCATCATGTGGCCGATTGCGTTGACTCAAGCTTTGGAACTCACCAGGTGATGCATACAATGACTTCTTTTCCTGTGGTAAGCGAGAATCGTAAACCCATATGAATTGCATTAGAGCAAGAACAAGATTGAAAATTGTCACAGTAATTAAAACTTCGGGGATTCAAGATCTGAATAATTTTTAATAATTTCACTCCAAAGATGTTTTCGGTCTTTCTCTTCTTTAATTAAGGGGATTTACTCCGATTGACCAACTATTCCAACTAGGGTCCGCAGACATTCTCTCCTACGTTTTATAAGGGTGACCCAATGCATGAGGGTCCCTAGTCCCAACAAGTGGGGTTGGGAAGGACGCAAGTTGAGAGCTTGTTCCAAGGATTATTTGAACCCAAGAGTTGTAAGTCACAAGCTAGAAGCAACCTTACGTTGCACCACCATGGCTCATCCTCATTTTTTCAATATAAGTCAAGTAAAAACAAATACTAAAAAACGGTTGTAGATAATTTTAGACTAAAAATGATCACAAATTGCAGATGTTACTTTTAAGCCTTTCAAAAAAATGTTAAAAAAACTTAAGAATAAGCTAAAATAATGTATAAAACACGAATATTAGCAAGTAAAACCAATACTAAATAACTAAGTATATTGTAAAATTTAAATAGTGAGAGTAATCAAAAGCCAAGACTAAGTATGGTAATCAGAGTCATTTCCCTTTAATTTAAAATATGAACACCCCGAAGAAAGTTGAAAACTGAAAAGTTGAATTATATACTGATGGGGTGCATTCATTCTGGCTAACAAAAATAATTTCAAATAAATAATTAGTTGAGGCTTAGCGAAGTTTGTCATTTCAATTTCAAGAAAGGTTACTTCAGGTTCACTTAATTTACCATTTATTTTCAATATGTTTGGTTTTGCATTGAAACTAGCTAGCTAACAAACGTATTTTACGTGAAGAATAGTGATGCATATTCTGGCAACCTCTATAGAACAATTGTAAATGTGACATATATATAAGAATGTGATGTATAGTGAAGTGCACAAAAGAACTGTCTAGTAGTTTTAAGATTAAGTAGACCATCTACCACTGTATTAGATGGTGTTTCATCTTGATAATTTTTGTGGTTTTCTATTTGATTTCATTAGTTCTACATAGAGAACTCTATATATATATGTGATATACATTATATTACTTTGTGTATAAAACCTTCTACTAATATAGTTGTTTCTTTCGTTATTGTTCTACTGTTTTTTCCTGTTATTGTTGAACGAATCCAACAATAATTAAGAAGAGCAAGGTTTGAAGACATCAAAAGGGTGAGACGAACATATCGACGTCACTGTCTCAAAAGGGGAAGATTGACATGATCAACAAAATAAAAAACATTATAACTTTGTGTCTTTGGAAGAAGGTATTAAGGAAAATCAAGGAGAGAACTGTCGCATCAATGTGGATGAAACTTTAGTTACACATAAACTCTATTTGAAGCGATAATTGTATTTGTTCAAGATGACTGAATCAAAAATGATGGTGTAGCAACTAACAGATTTTAACAAGATTCTAGAGTGTCTAGAGATAATTGAAGTAAAGCTTGAAGATAAAGATAAGGCTTTACTGTTTCTTAATGCCTTGCGTAAGACGTTTGAGCATTTTAAAGATGCTTTGGTGTTCAGAAAGGAAATGACCATTACTCTAGAGGAGGTTTATACCCGAATTTGGACTAAGGAGCTACATAAGCTTCAAGAGTCTAAGACAGACAATAATGAGTTGAGTTTTGATATTCTTAAAGTCAATGAACAAGAAAAAGATGGAGGTGAAAGTGAAGAAGAGAAAGATGGAAGATAAAGAGCTAGGACGCTATAATTGCCACGAGAGAGGATACTACTAAACAAATGGTCTAGATAAAGAAAAGAATGAGAGAGGTCATTTCAAAAGAGAATATGTTGATGTTGCAATAGCATTTGATAGCTACAAGTCTATTAGAGTGTTAGTGGCACTAATGTCAAATACACAAAAAAGTTGGGTTTGTGGACACAGGTTGCACTTATCAAATGTGTCCAGTGAAGGAGTTCTTTAAGACCTTTGAATTGAAAGAAGAAGGTTTGTTCTTATTAGAAATAATAAAGTCTACAAGGTTCAATGCATGGGATCAACTAAATTAAAGATGATTGACAACCGAAAGATGATATTGGAAGATCCAAGTAAGTGTTCCAAAGCTCAAGAAATAGTATGTTTGATCTTATGGGCTTGTCAACCAAGAATGAACATGAAATTATAGATATTTTAAAGGGAGTTTCTCTAGTTGCTAAGGAGGTAAGAAAGAATGGTCTTTACATGCTAGAACAATGATCATGCTAAGGAGGTAAGAAAGAATGGTCTTTACATACTAGAACAATGATCACGCATGTGTCTATGGCTAATAAGATGATGCAAGATAAGATAAAGTTGTGGCATCTATATTGGGGCACATACAATCTAGTGAGAGAGGCTTAGTGGAGTTGGGAAAACAAAACATGCTAAAGGAGCTGGAGTTTTGTGTTCAATACGTACCTAGAAAGTCTCATAGATTGAAATTTGAGACTGGTAAGTATATATCCAGTAGATCATTTGAGTATACTTATGCAAACTTGTATGGGGCAACACTAGCTCAAACTCATGATAGAGGGTTTTATTTCTTCACTATCATAAATGATTACTCACAGAGGGTGTGGATTTATATCTTGAAATGAAAGAATGAAACTGTTTAGGAATTTAAAGAATGACACACCATGATTAGTTATCAACAACTAAGGTAACCAAACTTAAATTGTTTAGAATCGATAATGAATTAGAGTTTATATCAAAACAATTTAAAAAGTAACCAAACTTAAATTATTTAGAATCGATAATGAATTAGAGTTTGTATCAAAACAATTTAAAAAGTTCATATTAGGATCATGAAAAACATAAAAGACGGTCTACCAGAGAACGTCTAATAGTGTTCAGATTAGTTAAACCTGTACCATCTACCACTAATTAAATGGTATTTTGTTTTAACTGACTTTGTGGTTTTCAATTATTTTGTTTCCTTAGTTTTATATATAGAAAACTCTTTGTATATGTGATATACGTTACATTGAGAGCATACTCTGTGCACAGACAAAATATTCTATTGTTATAATACAATTACTTTCTTTTATTCTTGTTCTCGTGTTTTTATTGTTACTATTGAACAAACCCAACATATAGTATTTTACTTATTTTCCCTTATTAACTTAGGAAAATGTTACTTTGACACTGGTTTTTCTCTTACTTCCATTTGACACTCCAACGTGGCAGTGCTGTCTCGCATGACAATGAAAGAGAAAACACGAATGGTTTTGGCTTACGTGGTTTATCTTTGTCTTTTTGCAAAGGGTGTTTTTTGTCATTTGCCATCTGAAAATACAGGGCAATTTGAGAGGGATAAGCAGATCTCATTTCGCATTGCACTCATTACCCCCGCTTGCTCTGAAGGAGAGAGAACAGAGGAAACAGCAAGATTCGCATTCCTTTTGCCACCATCGTGTTCCTTTTCCACTGTCGCCTTCGTTTTCCGGCCGCCAATCCACCGTCACGTTGGTGTTCTCTCATCCGTTGTTGGTATGAAACATTGTTGGTGGTTTTTGTATGAGTGCTTCGTTCATGTTTAATACTCGTTTCTTCGTGTGCTTTTTATGGTTACTGGTGTGAATGTGTTGTCTTTTTTATGTTGAAGAATCATATATTGGTGTGCTTTTTGGTTGTTGGTTTGCATCTGTGCCTCGTTGTAGAAGTCGTTTATGTGCATGTATGCGGAAAAATGGTTTGTTGTTGTGTTCTGGGTTTCTGGTTTTCTTCCTTTACCGACGGCAATAACATCCTTATAACAGAAAGATCGTGGTGGACTTTCTGTTCCTAGTTTTATTCTATAGTACATTTATTCGAAATTACTGAACAAACAATTTAGGTGAGCATAGCGAACCATTTAGGTGAACTGGGCTAATCATTTAGTGTTTTCACCCCTGAGACACATGTGTGTGTTCCAAAACTACACACAGCGAACCACTTATTTGAACTGAGCTAACCACTTAGTATTTTCACCCCTTAGACACGTGTGTGTTCCAAAACTACACACAACAAACCACTTATTTGAACTGAGCTTACCACTTAGTATTTTCACCCCTCAGACACGTGTGTGTTCCAAAACTACACACAACGAACCACTTATTTGAACTGAGCTAACCACTTAGTGTTTTCACCCCTAAGACGCGTGTGTGTTCCAAAACTACACACAGCGAATTAAATTTTTGACCAGTATTTTAATTGTAACATCTTTGCAGGTTATGTTATTTGTGACCAGTATGTTAATGTATGAACAATTAAAAACTTCAAGAGTGATTAAACGGATATGCCTGAATCCGTTCTTTACGATATGTTAAAATTTTATTTTTTTTAAAATTTCAGTGTAAGACATATTGTTAAATTTAATTTTCTGTAGACTGCGGTTATTGAAGACATCAAGAAACGGACAGTGAGGGGAAACAACAAAGTACCAGAAATACGTGTTTGGGAGTACAAAGATTATGAATCATTCTTCCCACGACGAATGCTCCGTCGTCTGGAACATATTCTCCGTGCCGAATTTGTAAGTTGGTATCCCCAATACCTAATAGTTTGTTGAATATTAAACAAGTTGGTGAAATGTATGATTTATTTTTGTTGTAGATTTTTGTCCCATTAGTTAATGAAGATCATTGGTGGTGTTACGCCGTGAACTGTCGCAGCAGACATATATATGTTTTTGACTCTCTTGGACACAAAAATAAGAGTCGCAAGGTCATTGACAAGGCAGTGGTAAGTTTATGAACTCTTCGTTGTGGATGAATGAATTACATGACAAATGACCCTTTTTTAGGACATGTTATATGTTATTAATCATTTGTTAATGGTGGTAGGCATACTGTCTTTAGTTGTTGTTTGCATTGGTGGAGAAAGTTGAAATAAAAAATTTCATTCCCTTAAAAGTCATCGAGCATGACGTACCCTTACAACAAAACTGGTAAATTTAAATCAATTGGTTAATATTTTTCTTACATAAGTGTAGCAATTGTATTTGTGTTGACTGATGTTGGTTGACAATATCCAACCATGACTGTGGTTTACTTGTCATTAAATACATGGAGATGTGGGACGATGTTTGTAGGTTTGACGGCCAATCAATACCAAAAATACTCAACGGTTTGTATTGATATTTTATTACGACATTGATGTCGTTGGTTGATTTACCTAATGTACAAATTGATGTGTTTATTGTTATTTTCAGAAAGAAATTCAACATTTCAGGGAAGAGTTAGTTGGCAGATGCGTGACCCATGACGATAACATTCATCGAACGAATGTATTGTCAAAGATTAATAGTTAATTCAAGTGTATATTATAAAGGAAACTATGTTGTTATTTCGTTGGTCGATGTACTTAGTTGGCTTATAATGTTCGTTGATAATGAATTGGTTGTGAAATATTCTAAATTAAATAGTTCTGTCCAAAACTTTTACCCAATGAACCACATACATTTACATAGCGAACCACATACGTTTACATAGCGAACCACCTTGCTGAGGGTGGATGAATGGACAGGCAGGGGTTTAATATGGGTGTCGGACGTGTGAACGTGGCAAAGCACTTATACTAACTGTGCGAATCACATAGAGAATGATGGATGAATGGGTGGACATGCAGGAGTTTAATGTAGGTGTCGCACTTGTGAACGTGACAAACCACTTATACTAACTGAGCGAACCACACAAAGAAGGATGGATGAATGGGTAGACATGCAGAGGTTTAATGTAGGTGTCAGACTTGTGAACGTGACAAACCACTTATACTAACTGAGCGAACCACATAGAGAATGATGGATGAATGGGTGGACATGCAGGGGTTTAATGTAGGTGTCGGACTTGTGAACGTGACAAACCACTTATACTAATTGAACGAACCACATAGAGAAGGATAGATGAATAGGTGGGACATGCAGGGGTTTAATGTAGGTGTCGCACTTCTGAACGTGGCAAACCACTTATAATAACTGAGCGAACCACATAGAGAAGGATGGATGAATGGGTAGACATGCCGGGGTGTAATGTAGGGGACTTGTGAACGTGACAAACCACTTCTACTAACTGAGCGAACCACATAGAGAAGGATGGATTAATGGGTGGAGATGTAGGGGTTTAACATAGGGGTCGCACTTGTGAACGTGACAAACCACTTATACTAACTGAGTGAACCACATACAGAAGGATGGATGAACAGGTGGGACATACAGGGGTTTAATGTAGGTGTCGCACTTCTGAACGTGGCAAACCACTTATAATAACTGAGCAAACCATATAGAGAAGGATGGTTGAATGGGTGGACATGCAGGGGTGTAATGTAGGTGTCGGACTTGTGAACGTGACAAACCACTTCTACTAACTGAGCGAACCACATTGAGAAGGATGGATTAATGGGTGGACATACAGGGGTTTAACATAGGTGTCGCACTTGTGAACGTGACAAAGGACTTATACTAACTAAGCAAACGACGTACAGAAGGATGGATGAATAGGTGGGACATGCAGGGGTTTAACATAGGTGTCACACTTGTGAACCTGGCAAACCACTTATACTAACAGAGTGAACCATATAGAAGACAAGGATGGATGAATGAGTGGACATGCAGGGGTTTAATGTAGGTGTCAGACTTGTGAACGTGGCAAACCACTTATAATAACTGAGCGAACCACATAGAGAAGGATGGATGAATGGATGGACATACAGGGGTTTAATGTAGGTGTCAGACTTGTGAACGTGACAAACCACCTATACTAACTGAGCAAACCACATAGAGAAGGATGGATGAATGGGTGGACATGCATGGGTTTAATGTAGGTGTCGGACTTGTGAACATGACAAACCACTTATACTAACTGAGCGAACCACGTAGAGAAGGATGGATGAATAGGTGGGAGATGCAGGGGTTTAACATAGGTGTCGCACTTGTGAACGTGGCAAACCACTTATACTAACAGGGCGAACCACATAGCAGACAAGGATGGATGAATGAATGACTGGACATGCAGGGGTTGAATGTAGGTGTCGCACTTGTGAATGTGGCAAACCACTTATACTAACTGAGCGAACCACATAGAAGACAAGGATGGATGAATGAATGACTGGACATGCAGGGGTTGAATATAGGTGTCGCACATTCGAACGTGACAAAGCACTTATACTAACTGAGCGAACCACTACGATGTCAGGTCATTTACACTAGGTATTTAGATGTTCGCAACAACAAAGCACACAAATATGATACCTTAATTTAGCAAAAAATAATGAAATTGTCACTTTGATCGAATTCAAATGGTGGTGTCTAAAATATTAATTGACATCTGTAAATATAGTATGGCGACATTAAACACATGGAATTCGATCCCATGTCATTGTTATCCTTAGCCGTCATTAGCTGTGGGAGCTGCATCCGACATTTGCATGATGTTTGGATCTGCAAATACACATTATGGTTAATGTGTGTTCAATGTTCTGCATAGACTGTCAAGGCACAATACGATGGTTGTTTACCTATTAATGGTTCTTCTATTACGATTGGCTTCGAAGCACGTACCAGTTCGTCTGTGGCCTCACAACTATTACATCTGAAGACCTAAAAACCATATCATTTTACAAGATTGCAGTTGTTCGGGTGGGTCAGCATTGTCCTTATTTTATATATTAATAACGTATGAGAATATGAAATTACCTTCACAACATTTCGTTGTGTTATATTTAAGTAGAAGTTCAACTTGTTTGTGTTGAACAACTTCAACCTGTTTCGGCTGAACACAACAACCTAAAATCAAATAACTTATTCAATTGAAGCACAAATCACACCATTGGTCATAAGTAGGTTTAGGTAAAACATTACATTTTTTAGTATTAAGACACATCCAACTTCAATGTCACGACGACATTCAAGATGTTGGAGAACTTTCTTGTGCACACTAGCCTTCGCAGTTTCTGTTAGGTCCTGCATTGATTGAAAAAATAGTGTTGAAATATCTTGAATTCAGTGTTAAGTCAACCTACCAAATTCCCCACATGATGTACCTTAACCGTTATTGACAGGTCTCCAAGACCATTTGGTTTAACTGCCTTCACAACACAAGCCAGTAAGGTCAAGCGTGTACCACCAGACGACAATATAGT
>Ga0209700_103006_pt1 | contig 33135 bp, 14 predicted proteins | sample SiratroredBW_FD_187528 | JGI IMG/M metagenome (GOLD analysis project Ga0209700, IMG submission 187528) | Root nodule microbial communities of legume samples collected from California, USA - Siratro red BW (SPAdes) (version 2) | ecosystem: Host-associated > Plants > Roots > Nodule | place: USA...
CTAATAACATTCAGATGAACATATATATATATATATATATGCATTACAAATCATAATTAATCTCATACTGAAATAAAAGAATGCATTTTTTAACATAAAGGGAACCTTCTTTTTCAGAAAGTGCACACCTTAAATTATTTGGCACAAACCTCCTCTATTTGTCTGTATCTTGGACAGGGAAACCCCCTTTAGATTTAGTGTGCAGTTTTATATAATAAGTTTCATAAAATTAATCATTTAACTTGGAATATAAGCAAAGAATAATATAGTTTAATAATAGAAGCTAAAGAGTGCATGATGGCTCAGAAAGACAGAAAATGGAACATTTAATTAGTTGGAGCTATCTTATGAGTTTGACATGTCGGGAATAAATGATGTGAAGAGGTCCTACAAACACATGTACATGAAAGAGTGAAGAAAAGTATGTTGAACATGATAATGGAACCCACCACACTTACAATATAATTCATATTGTATGTTGTGTAAGAAAAATCACATTCTTTATGTTAAGAGATTATTTATTACCTCTATACATCTAAATGAATTTGGTTTGACACTATGGAAACTAATTAAATCAGACATTTCTTATATCATATACATGTTAGGATTAATGACCATTTATTATAAATTTTACAAGTAATAATGTTCTCAAAGTAAATATTTTTTTGTTTAAACAAAAAAAATATTAACCTTATAATTAATTAGTCTATATTTAAATTTACTTCAATAATAAAAGAATTAAACCACATTTGTATAGTTTTTAGTTGAACTAAAAAATAAAAATATTAATTTCACATTTATTAGAAAAATTAAACTAATTCTTTTATTAATATAAAAAATACATCATTTAGTTCTAAGAAACTTCCATGTCAGTTTGTTGTTGTCATATGAAAACAATGATCTCAATATAAATAAGGTATTTATAGAAAATCTTCATTTCATTATATATATATATATATATATATATATATATATATATATATATATATATATATATATATATATATAAAACAAAGATTAGACAATGCAAATAAAATAAGTGAGTACAAAAAATAAATTAAATGTTTAATCAACAATATTTCCATAATCTAAATAGAAGTTACAACAATGTGGTTTAATTTGTTTTTATTATTGAAATAAATTTATAATATATATAATTTGTTTTTAGGACCAATCTCAACAACTTTAAAACAACTATCTAATTTTGATTAAAAAAATCAATATAAAGTTACGCACAAATAATTTCGTATCTCCTGAGTCACCTAAGGTTGGACTTGCTTTGATACTAGAAATGTAACATTTCTAGTTACAATACTTAAATATTATATCATGTAGTTAAATATATAGATATCATTTATATCATCATAATATAGTATTATAAAATAGTATCACTTTTCATAGGAATATCAAATATATACTTATACTAAATTAAAGCAACAAAAATAAATGAAAATTCCAGTTCTCCATATGAAGTTCTGTGACCTACAACATCCTGTACTCTCATGCAACACATGATCATCACAGAATTTTAAAACTTTTAATATCACTTCATAATCAATTAAAACAATCACAAGTATCTTAGTTTTCACACTTCATCTCATTACAGTGTACTAAACAATCAAATTTCTACCAATAACTCATTATCATTTACCACTTATGTCAGAAATCGATTAACATACATACCAATGGTTGTTTTTACCATGTGTTGAATTTGACCCAAAGATATGTACATATCATACTATCATCATTAGTTGTCTCTCCAACCCAAATGAAACATGAAGTAAGTCCTCTCGTATGACAAGGTGAATCTCTGTGACCTAACAGACTAGCTCGAATTGAACCGCACCCATAGTAACCTCCCTCCAGTCTTAACACCTAAAAACATTCATCTATGTGATTCTAGTGTATCAAGAGAGTTAGGATATTTTCTTAGTACGAATATTCAATACATCTTAAATAATCTCAACACAGCATTTTCTTTTTTGAAAATATTATGTCTCAATCGCACTTCAACATGGTTCATACTTCATACTACACATAAATATAACATACAATCACACAAATTTAGCATTAAAAACATATTACAAGATCTATAAAATCATAAGTTACATATGTAGATCAAGCATTCTTGTCCAACGAGCCTTTAAAAAATAACTAGTCTTGCCTAATGAGACTTACTCGCCTGGTTGCCAAAGTTTTCAAGATTTTATTTAAAAGAATCTCACCTAGCGACCAAAATTTGGCTTTGGAAGAACATTTCTCGCCCAACAACCAAACCCTCGAGACCTGATTTGCCTAGCGAGAGTGGCTCGTCCAATGACCAATGCTCTCAAGTTTTCCAAATTATAATTTCATCCAATGAGCATATGACTTGCCAAGCAAGTCTGCATAATTTTTTGCTTATTGTGCAAAATTTTGAAATTACTCCAAGTGACTCAAAAGAGTCTTTTAGATCCTCTTCTACTTGTTTTTGAACATTAAGACCCCAACTTGAATCAATTGGTCCTATTCAGATTTCTACAGCTACTCATATAAGCATACATGTTATTAAAACAAATCAATCTAGTACTTGTTCACATCAAAAAGTCAAATATCAAAATAAAGTCATACACACATCAATAATAACCACAATTTCATCAATCCATCTTGTTCAAACTCAACATGCTTGGCTAATATATTCCAAATAGTTAGCGACTCCAAACATGAATAAAATAAATAATACCTATCAATTCAAAACAACACATATTTCACTCAATAGTTTAATTCCTACAAGAAATTCCAACAAAGTGACCAAGTCACTTTTACATTTATATTTTCGAACCTAAGGTACTATTAAGACTGAAGTCCAGCTTTCCTTACCTGATTAAATATAAATGGTTGCATACAAAAGAAAACCTTTAAAACTCTCAAAAGAAAACCTTTAAAACTCTCAAAAGACACATAGATGACCTAACCTGTAACTCAAAATCCTAATAAATTATTAGACTACATCACTAGGATCCTAGACTAACAAAGGCTAATCTTATGGCCAAATACCTCACAAGCAAGGTACGCGTATCTAAATATATAAAAAATCATAAAATTCACTAAAAGAAAACATAAATAAACTTACTCAAATCAAGAATCTAATCTGACAACTTAACTCTAATAATTGAAAAGTTCAAAAATGGTCTTATATTGTTAATCTAAAAAAATATAAGGTCAAATTTTTAGAGAAAAAAAAAAGGAGAAAAAAAAAACTTTTTTTCTAAAAAGATAATATTAATACTAAAATAAAATGTAAACAACTTATTTTCTTATTTATAAATATTTTTCACTTTAATAATTAAATATTTAAGTATTATATTTGTAACCCCACTCACACACACGGAAAGGATAAGAACAAAAGAAAAGCAACCATTACTTTCTCTCTCTTCCCACTTCTCCATAGCTCTCTCCTTCTTCTCTCTTGATTTTCACCTTCTATACTTCTTCTGTTCCAGAATCTGATCAAACCCCACAGTAGTTGAGGATCTTAGGGCCATTTCTAACCAATCAGAATCTCAAATAGAGTAAGTTCATATTTGCTCTAAAGATTCCTTGTTTTTTGTTTTTCGTTAAGTTTTTGTCATCAATATTGGTAAGAATAGTTGAGAAAAGTGTTATTCTCAACTTGATTAAAGTTATACTAAAAGTTGATTTTATTTGGAAAAACTTGTTCTAGATCTCTAGAGTTGGACTGGTGTTGTTGCTTGATCGGAGGAATTAATAGGGGATCATTGTCTGAGGTAAGGGAATCTAGTTTTTACCTCAAATAGAGTTCTATGTTAGAATATCTAGATGTGTGGGTGAAGTGGTCCTCAATTTCAAAGCTACTTTGCATAAATTGTTTTTGCATGAACGTGAATTGTTTTGATTTGAAAAATGAGTTTGATGAATTTGCTAGATGTATGTTGTTATAATGTTAAAAAAGTTTTTGGATGATATTTGATGATTTAATCATTAAGTGTTGTCATGGTTGTGGAAAGATTCTGACACACTATTATTTGTGGATTGAATGGGTATTGATGTGAATGGTTGAAAGATGAAGTTGATGTCATATATTTGGGATAATGTATGAGTTATGTTTGTTTGAGTATATTAAGTATAGTAGTATGCCTATTTTAAAAGAGATCTCCAAGCTTCACTGATGATCTAAGTCACATAGACTAAGATATCAAGTGGTGAGGAGCTGATGAGGGAGTTCATACACACCACTGGTAGACACTTGGTATTGGATGTTTGGACTTACTCTGATCCTTTCTTTTATATTTGATGACAATCTAAGTCTTGGGTATTGGATTAGTCATTTCTCTTAGATTCGCTGGTAATTTAAGTCTTGGGTATTGGATTAGTCCTTTATCTTAGATTTGCTGAATATAAGTCTTGGGTATTGGATTAGATGTTAGTCTCTGGTAGGGACATACTTAAAGAGTCTTCCGGAAGATGATAGGTTCATGTGTGACCTATATGTATTGATGTGGTCCATGTGAGACCTTTATGTATAATGTTTGACATGAGTACTTGAAATGAAAAAGGAAAACTTGTATTAAAACTTGATATGTTATACTTTAAGGGAATTATTATGACTGATACACTTTGTTCTTTTTGTATGTATTTAGTATGTTATAAACTTTCAATTTCACTAGCTTACCCTGACTTTTCATGTTATATGAACTCTAATGACTGTACTATGTACACGAGTAGGCAGATACAGGATCTGGAACACTTTAAAGATGATATGCCCTTAAACTGATTTTCCATTTTGTCGTATATATGTTTTGATGTAACTAAAGACTTTATGACCTTGAGATGGTTCTTCCTTTTTGTCATGTGGATAGTTGTACATAAGTTTGATGTATCTGAACACTTTAAGTAGTACTTTAAACCTTAAATGTGTGTTAATACTTGGTACTAGACAAAAGTTAGTTTAGTTGAGAAATCATTTTCAGATAACCTCGCTTAAGCGGGAGAAGCTCGCTCAAGCGAATCTTGCAGAAAAGTTCACTTTGCAAGTCTCACCTGAGCGATATACTGCTCGCCTGAGCGAGTCCTTCGTAAATAAAATAGGGTGCTCTCTGAAGTGTTTTCACCCAGGCGAGAAGGTATCCTCGCCCAGGCGAGAGTATTTTCGCTTAGGCGAAATTGGCCCTAGAGCATGAGTGCTCTCTGGACTATTTTCACTCAAGCGACAAATTTCTCGCTTGGGCAAGATGGATTTTTGCTCGGGTGAAATTATTTTCGCCCAATCTAAAAAAAACATCTTTTTTTTTTTTCTTTTTTTCCATTCTTCTTTTCTTTTCTTCTTATTTTCTTCTTTCCTTCTTTTATATATCTTTTTATGTAAATATTTTATGGTTTAAAACTATACTTTGTTTATCTAGAAGAGTTTAACGGTAAATGTTATAATTTGAACTGTTACAATATTTTTCTATTTTTAAATTATTTTCGTTGAATCACTTTAATATTTACTTTACAAGTAGTAAATTGATGCTACGAACACCATGTTTATTTTTAATTGTTTTTAATCTGAATAAATTTTAATTTCGATATAGTATGTGTAAGATTGCATGAAAAATATATTCTTAAAAACAATTAAAAATGTTGAAATAACAAAAAGAAAATTATAATTAAAAGTTCGTGTTCCAGGGTTACAAGATGAACATGAAGTACATACTCAAAAACTAAATTATCATTGAAACAAAACTTCGAAAACTTAAAGGACTCCAAGATTCTTTCAAAAAACAATTAGAGAACTTTCGTATATTTCAAACATGCAAATGGTACTCTCATTCGATTTTTCATTTCTTTAACATCGGTAATTTTATAAAATCCCATGAAAAATGAAAATTGGTTGCAATCCATTTTGGTAACAGCAAAAGAAGAAATTATAAGAACAACTACAATAAATAAAAACAACATGAAAAAAAGCCAATACTGAAAGTTTCTTTAAAGAACAAGTATTCATATATAAGTAACCTCAACCTCATGCCATTTGTTTTAAATAGTTTCTCTATTAAGCAATGGATATTTTATAAGTTTTTTTTTTCCTCTCTTCATCTACATTTTATTTTTATTTACCTACATGAAATTAAGAATTTTGAGAACTATGTAACCCACATGTTTAAGGGTAAATCGGTCAATTTGTGTACACGAGAGTATCAACCCATCTTCAAATTGAATAAACAATAACGGGACGGTGCCTACCTTTGCTGCCCCATTCACGATTTCATCTTTTGTATTTTAAATTAAGACTTTTGTTTCAGTTTTGTTTTTTTATTCTAAGTTTCTTTGATATAATAAATAATTTATTAAAAGGCGTTATCCTTTCTGTTCAAAAGTTTTTTAAAATATGATTATTTTCCACAATGATTATACTTTTGCTATCCACTTTTTCACTGATCTCATTGCCTCTCTTGCGTCCATACTTTTTTTATTATTATTAACGCACACACGCTCTTTAAGATTTTCAAATTTTTTATTTTCAAGCTTATTTTATGTTGTTAATTTTGGCAGGTATAGTAATTTCTACAACTGAATTCGTTTAGTTATATTATATGAAGTATATATCAAAAGTTTTTCATAAAACATGTGATTCTGATTTTAAATTGTATAAAATTAGAGAGTTAGAGAGAATTTAAGAGTATTTTCATGTTTTCCTGAATTATACAGGCACTTTAATTTTAATTTTAGAATTATATAATCGCTATTATTTTAAAAATATTACACTATTATTCTTTTTACATTATACGTGTATTTTTAAACTTTAAAATATTACACTTACTCTCTTATATAAGGAAGAGTTATAATTGTTCAAAAAAGGCAAAAGTATGTGTGCAATTTGAAAACCAGTTTTGTGTTGTTTTAGTTTAACTGATTTTCTTTTTGGAACAGAAAAATGTTTAATATATCTAAAATAAGTGGAATAAAATTTTAATCTTTCTAAAAGAAGTGGCATAAAATGTTTTAGTTACGAGAGAATTTTAAGAATGTTAGTGAAAATATAAAAAATAAAATAAAAATGTCTCATAAATTTTACTATTGTTTAAAGTTTAGGAAAAAGATAAATTGACACGAATCACAATTCCAACCCTCCTCTAACACCTTATTATAGATAACTAAAAATCCAAATAAAAAATAACTAAAAGATAAACAATACCATATATATAAATATTGTTGTAGAATTTAATAAAATGAATGGTATATGAATTACAATTAATATATATATATATATATATATATATATATATATATATATATATATTAATGAATATTTGAATGTAAGGGAGTTATTGAGACTACTATTATTCTATTATATATATATATATATATATATATATATATATATATATATATATATATATATATATTAAAAGTAGGAATGTTTATAAAAAAAATCAAATATTTGAATGTAAGGGAGTTATTGAGACTACAATTATTCTATCATAAGAAATTTAATATTTAAATGCAAGGAAGTGAGTTATTTTTCATTTTTGAATAAAATTATTTTATCATGTTATATGATAAAGTAATATATTTATTTTTAGGATCTCACATAAGTTAAAATATAATAAAATTATAAAATGAATAGATATAAATTCCATCTTATAAGATTTACTTAAACTTAAACTTATTTTTTAACATAAATATTAAAAAAATAATTAAAAATATGACTAAATTATAGAATATATAAACATAAACATTACTTTATAAATAATTTTATAAAAGTCAGTTAAATTTACATTTAAATTTACTTTCTAATATTTTAAAAATAATTTTTATTTTGAATTAAAAAATGGTACAACTCAACTATTTATAAATATAATTCACTATAGGAAGACATTTACTACACATACTTGCTTATTTTAGCATCAAATATCTTTCTAAACATTCATTTTATACTATCTCATTCCTCCTAAGAACCTCATAATCATAGTAATAAATCAAACAACTTAAAAAAAACCTACTTTCATCAACATTAAATACAAAGATTAAAATTTTGTTTTGGAATAAAACCTTGTTGGAAACCATTTTTAAGAAAGTTAAATAATAATTAAATGCATTTAAAATTTGTCTAGAATCTTATTCTTGAGAATCTCTTATTGTATGTGAAAAAAAAATTACATATTTAAGAAAAATAACCAGTCACCACTTATGGTACATGTTTAACATTGATAATAATATAAGATCATTTGGAACAGATTTTTCAGTGATGGTTAAGAAAATAAAACTAGAGAGAGATTGTAATAAATTCTTTGGTCAAAGTCAATCAATTAATACATTTACACATTTGCATAACATTAACTTCTAGCAAAGGTGGGTAAATTGTTCATACATAATTCAATGAGTTTGTTAACAGATCATAACTTCTTAGAAGTACCAAGTGGTAAATTTGAAGCTTATATTATTGCATTTTATGAAGAGAATGTCTCTTTCAATTTCAACATTCATGGCAGAATTAGTGCAGGGAATAATGGAATATGAAATGTTGTTTCCTAATTTTAACTTGTTTCCTAATTGAAATGTTGAAAAGGACTACCCTAAACTTGTATATATTTTTGTTTATATTAAATAACTAAATGAATATGTTTTTTTCAATTAATTTGACAACATTGAAATGAAATTTTATTCTTAGCAAATACTTGCTTCCACCAATAACACAATAAAAGGAACATGTTCAATTCAAATGACACAAAAGAAAAGGGAATGACTATCCAAGTGGATCATTAAAAACAAAGGTACAAAACAAAGAGAACATTTCTCTATCGTAAATTTTAATAATAGAACGTAGAGAACATGTGGTTGCAAACTTTCAATTTTATTATGTCATGTTGATGAGAATAATAAACTCTCCATTAGGATTATTTTTGCATATCAAATGTCTTTAGAATAGGTTCCTTTTATTTCTCACTTGGAATGTAACTAGATTATTAAAATGGATAGGAAAAAAACTTGAAGGCTATTTATGGAACATAAAAAAATTGGAAAAGAAGAGAATGTTTTCTTATTTTCACATATTTTATTATAAGTTTAGCAACATTTTAGTTTTATTATTAACCTAGTTTTTGTCAGCTAAAAATTAAGGATTAAGTCTTGAAATGATAATATTATTCCTTAACATATTATTAACCACTCACACATTCTACTCAGTTAACCGAGTTAAATTCTTTAACATGATTCAATATTTTAAGCATTTCATAACAATTTAAAATAAATAATTATAGATATTCAATCATATAATTAAATATGAAATATAAATTAATTTTAGAGAATAAACTAATTGGGATCAATTTTTACTATTTGAAAAATTATGTAAGTTATAACCATTGTTTTTGAATTTCAGAGATAATTTAAATAATGATCATTTAGGAAATCTTTGGTAAGAGTAATTTTTTCATCCTTAGGAAAACTTTTACTAGTAGTAATTCTTAAAAGTCGTAAATATAAACAAGATGATAATATAGAAAAACTTGGTAATATAATATAAGATTTATATTTATATTATCAGAATAGATTATATCTCTAAAAGAAATGAGTTTTCTATGTTGGTTATTTTTTTATATAACTTATTTCATTATTTTTAAATTATATATAAATCAGTTTTAGTTTTTTAAATATTTATTTATTTTCTTATTATTTCTTTATGTATGAGTACTTAACGAGAAACATAACGAAATATACCCTAATTTGTGATATTAAAAGCTTGTGTGGACTGAACTGGCCCTTAGAAGTTATGCCCAGCAACAAAGAAAGCAAAAATAAGGATAAGAATAACAGCAATAGAGACATCACATGATGAACCATGTGCATTTCTTCATATCCATCATCATTACTATTAATTGCAAATAAAAGAAAACAAGGGGTTCAAAACAGTTATTCAACCCACACAAAGAAACTTTCGAAAATAAGAAAATAAATAAATGAATAAGTAGAGAATTAAAATGTATTTAAAATCGACTTGTATGATGGATTAATTTATTAATTTAACTTTCCGTTTAAGTGTCATTTATTAGTTTTTATTTTTATTCAAAGGTGTTGTTACAATTTAGAGTTTGACTGTATACACTGTAAACTGGTGTTTTAGCATGCGAAAATATTAGAATAAGTGTTTATTTTGTATAACTATACTTTATAATAAATTATATTAAAATTAAATTTGGTAATACAATTTTTTTTTAATATATAAATTATATTTTTATTTTATGATAAATTATTTATATTGTTATAAAGAAATATTTTTAAATATATATATTATCTATTTTTAAAATATTAAAAATTTAATTTAAAAATTAAGGCGAAAAGATAGAATAAAAGATATACTAGTTAGAAAAATTCTCTAAAAATATTTTGCTGAGGAAATTCTTTTAATGTTCTGGTTGAAGAAATAATCTTATTGAAAATAACTACTTTAATTTATTTATAGACATTATCTCTAACATCTATGTATGGACATCTATTTAAAATGATATGTCATCTGATTTTTTATTACCAGAGTTTAAATTTTATGAATTCCGTGAAAAGTTTACATTACCAATAGTTGTGAATTATTATTCACATGATTTTATATGATAATTAGTATAAAAACCAATGTATCTATTACTCGAGTAATAATACATACCATGAAATTTGATATCTCATCATGTAATATGATTTATTAATATAATGTGTTATATTTGATATGGTGTAATATATAAATAATTTCTGGTTGTTTATGTTACTAATTCAAGTTTAAGCTTGAAGTTTCACACTAAGAAAAAGTTAAGTAATATATAAAAAGAAATCTATAAATAGTTATATAATGATAATTTATTAAAATTAAATATTTTCATTTCCCAAAAAGTCTCAACACGTTAAATATTAGATTTAGAAATTGGAGTATATATATATTTTTTAAAAGAAATGAAAGATCTATTTAAAGAATGAAAACTGCTTCAAAATACTCTAACATATTTTTTAATATAATCTTTATTGTTTATTAAAAAAATATAAAGTCATTAAAAATTAACAAATAAGAGAAAAAAATAATAGGAACAGTCTTTTAGGTAAAGAAAAAACTCATAACATCTCCAATTTTATATATTAAAAATGTGATTTATGGTGTTAAACGTAAGTAACTTATTTTTTTTAATATATTGAAAAACTCATTTCAAACTAAAAGATTTAACGTAAGTAACAACTTACAATTTTATATTTTTTAATTCAGATTTAATTAAGGTCCTGATAAATATAAAAATAAAAAAAGAGAAAAAAATGTTTTAGGATATTCCTAAACAAAGAGATAAAAAAAAGAAAAAAAAAAGTAACTCAGTAGATATGACAATCTTGTGGAGATCATAATCATTAATAAAATGTTAAAAAAAAATATTTGAGCAAGGAAGAAGAAAGGTTTATAGACAACAAGATAACTTGTTTCTACTAACAAACATGATTATAAGAGAAGTAACCATTGAACTTAGTTTATAAATATGAATTAAATGTAAAAATATTTAAGGTGACAAATTAGAGATTGTAGAATTTATGTAATGTGAAAATAACAATAACTATGGAAAGAAATGTACTTTTACTTTTGTTCACCAATATTCTGTTTTATATTTTCAAATTCTTTACGATACTTTTGGTGAATTATTTCTTCTTGTTTACATTTTTTGCATTATTTATATTTTTAAATAATTATTTCCATGGCTCTTTTATCGTTTATTGAATTTTTCATATCTTCAAGTTATTTTAAAAAGTAATTTAATCTAATTATAGTAATATTTATTTATTTATTTTAAATCACTTTAATTTTAGTGTTACCATTTTGTTTGGTACATGTGTTTTCTCATTCCATTTATACAAAGGAAACCTCAAAATATGTATAAGTTTTATTTGTATGTTAATGGAGAAAGTCTATAGGAACATGAATGTAAATCTTTTAATCACAATCTACTTGCATTGAGATTCATTATCATATTTAAGTTATTTTATACCATTTTCATTTTACCTAAATGAAAATTCTTCAAAACTTTAGTCTAAATAAAAAGAATTTAAATCGAATCTTGAGTTTAATTTTCACCAAAAAGAGGTATTCAATAACATGAATATTGAATCCAATTTTCACCAAAAATAAATGCTTAATAATATTTGTAAAAATATCTACTTGATATTAATTATTATTCTTAAATAACAGTTACTTGCATAAACAAACTAAAAAAAAAAAATTGTAACTCCAAATAACACATACAATACTTGACCAGAATTGCTTACCCCAAACAAGTTCCAAGCGTCTACAAATTCAATATGCTTTTTACTTTATACCAAAAATAATGTTAAAAAACAATAAAAAAATATCAATGTAATGAATCAGGAAAAATTGTGGTAGGAAAAAGAAAAGAATTTCTAAATCTGAAAAGAAAAAAAAAAGAAAATGAAAAGAAAAATTGTCTACATATGAACAGAACAGCTTCTCACAGCACATTCCCAACTCCCAAGTAAAAAACGTTATATTCCGAACTCTCTCTCTCTCTCTCTCTCTCTAATCTCTGTTCTTTCTTCTTCATCACTCTTTTCTTCTCTCTTCTCTTCTCCCCTATATAATATAATAATATTGCAACACCAAGCGAAACAGCAGACAGTAGCCAGAACAAGAAATCCTTCGACACATTATTAATGAAACAAACATGGGAGGGGGTCACATGGGGCGGTTCCTCTTATGTTCTTCTTCTCTGCTTCTTTTTGCTGTGATTGCTTCATCTGGGTCACTCGCAAACTTGCCCATCATAGCCTTTGAGGATGGCTACACCCCTTTGTTTGGAGACCATAATTTGGCCATCCACAGAGATGGCAAATCAGTTCACCTTTCGCTTGATGAAAGAACAGGTTTTTTTTTCATCTTTCGTTCTTTTTTTCTTACATGGTCACTTTTTCTATGTTTTTTATTTGTTTTCGTTTTTCTGGGTTGTGATTTCAGGTTCTGGATTCGTGTCTCATGACCTTTACCTTCATGGCTACTTCAGTGCCTCGATTAAGTTGCCTTCTGATTACACAGCAGGAGTTGTGGTTGCATTTTATGTGAGTAATAATGGGTGCTAATGCATGATGATAAAATAAAAATGATATCTTTCTTCTTATGATTTCATACCCTTTTTGTGGAAATTTAATCGTCCATCATAATTTCTTTCTGATCATTCGTATCGATTTTCTTCCTTTTTTTACTTTTTTCATTTCAATGAACTAAGAGCTATTACTCTGTGAATATGATGCAACCAGGTATCTGGAATTTGTAGATTTTTTTTTTGAAGCTTGCTTGTGAGTTTTTTTGTTGGGAAATATTAATATATTGAAAAAGAAACAAACAGTTTGCTTTCAGTTTCATTTTTTCATGAGGTCACTAATGGGGACAAAAAAGATTGCTTTGTTTTTCCTGTTTTCAAGCTATTTTGAAGGGAAATTTCAGTGTTTGTTTGTATTATTGTAATGAAAACGCCAGTTGGTTTGTTTGTCTCGATTTTCTCCTTCTTTTAACATTTTTCCCCGGAAAATAGGGGCACGAATAATTTATTCCTCACATTTTCTGCTGCAGATGTCGAATGGTGACATGTTCCAGAAGAACCATGATGAGATAGACTTTGAGTTTTTGGGGAACATTAGAGGCAAAGACTGGAGGGTTCAGACCAATGTTTATGGCAATGGAAGTACCAACATTGGTAGAGAGGAAAGATGTGGCCTATGGTTTGATCCTGCTGAGGATTTCCATCAGTACAGTATTCTCTGGACTGATTCTAAGATCATGTATGATGCAATCTATTTGAATCCCTTATGCCATATTTGGTTATTGCATTTTCCTTGTTTTGGTAAAACTAGTTTCTTTACGTGTCCATTTATTGCCTATTATACTCCAGCAACACCTTGCTTTGATGGAGTAGTGTGAGGGCTTTTTTTGCTGGATTGGTAGGGGTTTGTTAAAAAGATTCTCTGGTTTTCTTTTACCGTTTACTACATCCACAGTTTTTTTTTTTTTTTTCCATCAAAACCAGTTTTTGCCTGTAATGGGATTACAATGTACAATTCATGCTTTTGATAATTTGCTGATGGTGAATAAAAGCGATATAAAAAGGCCTAATTTTTAAGTTGTGTGTATCCTTACGGAGAGGAACCCACATGATGAAATTTTGGTGGGGTGTGTGACCCACAAGATGAATTTTAGTTGTTGGAAAACTATTTTTGTCTACCTACTAAATTCATGAATTGGTAATCAATATTCATTCCTTAGTTACTATAGCTACCATACCAACTGGATTCTTATGCCCCTTGCATGTAGGAGAAAGGAGGAAATTATTCTGGATTTCCCTTTATGTTTTCACCTTGTCACTTGCTACTTGTAATGATAAATTTAATAACGTTTAATTTTATCACATTGTCAATCAACACAAACCATCATTAGTAGTACTCTATGATTTTTAAGGTAGTTATTATGAAGATCAACAAGTTTACCATACATGACAAGTTTTGCTTGGATGATGATGTAAAAATCTTTACACTGTCTGTGCCTGTACTATTTACTTAAATTTGATAACTAGTTGTGGTTTACTGGCTTTGTTAATTGTATATATTTTCTTATGCAGATTTTTGGTGGATGATGTTCCTATTAGGGAAGTTAAGAGAACAGAATCTATGGGAGGAGATTTCCCCTCAAAGCCTATGACTTTGTATGCCACCATATGGGATGCATCTGATTGGGCCACCAATGGAGGGAAATATAGAGTAAACTACAAGTATGCACCCTATGTTGCTGAGTTCTCAGACCTTGTCCTGCATGGTTGTGCAGTTGATCCAATTGAGCATGTGACCAAGTGTGACAGCAGTGCCCAAGATTCTGAGGAAGTTCCTTCTGGCATCACTCCCCTACAAAGAACCAAAATGGCCAACTTCAGGGTGAAGCACATGACATACTCTTACTGCTATGACACAGTTAGATACAAAGTCCCTCCACCAGAGTGTGTCATCAAACCCCAAGAGGCTGAAAGGCTTAGAAAATTTGATCCTGTCACTTTTGGCAATGGCCGGCGCCACCGTGGAAAACGACACCACCGTAGCATAGGTAGCCAGGAAGAGGCTGCCTCTTCATAATTATGTATGGTTCTGAATGCAGATTTTGTCATAAAGGAAATATATTTTTATCTTTGAATCAGTTTGATTTGCCTGGGTTAATAGTATATATATTTTGGATTAATAGTACTTTTAGACCCTCAATAATGGATCAATATTTGTTTTAGTCCCTAACTTCTAATAGCATAAGTTTTGGTCCCCCCACAATGTTAGTTTTAGGGACAAAAACTTATAGATTTCTTAGTAAAGGACTAAAACCAAAGATGATGCATTTTCCTGGGTCTTAAAACACCGTTAACTCTATTTCTTTTTCCCTTGTCCTTATTTTGGTGGAAAGAGAGAATCATGACTTGGTTCTTGCTGGTGGGTTTATGTATAGTCCTTCATCATGCCTTTAGGTTCCCATGTATATTTCCTCACTGATGTATTGTGTATTTGGACACACCTCAGGGTTTTCAATGAACTAAATACTTATGAGGCTGAGTTCTTTAGTGAGTGTTAGGTATGAATTATTTTTGTGTTGGTATGGCACATCCAATATGAAACCAACCAAAAGGGTTTAATATTTAGTCCATGACTGTAGTGAGGTGTGTTGGAGTGTCTGAAAAATTTTGATGGTCAGATTTGTCAGCTTGGGGACACAAAATGAGGCCATTTTGTCAAGGTAATTGGAATCCAAAGTCAAGTCTTGAATGTGACAAATGCTGCAGGGCTGTTTAGTTCACTGGTGCTTTCATTAAATATTGTGACCAAATTTTCTCTCTCCTCTTTTTCTTTCCCATGCTTTTGTCCTCTGGCCTGTAGTTGGAAAATTTCAAATGGGCAGTTGGGATCTCTGAGGTACAACATTGGGAGTGATTATTGGCCTCTTATCCTATTGCACCGTCTCTCTGCTTCACAGAAAAGCAAACATTGAAGGCAACTTGTGTCCTTCATTTTTCAAATAACAAGAAGGCCATTTCACTATTCACCAAATCACTAATTCAGAACTACTAGTAAGTATTGAGATTAACTGATACTACATTGTTGTAATTTGACATGTAGTGGCTATAAGGAAAATTAGTTCAAAGAGGCTGAACTGAAATTTTGAGAAATATGACAAATTGTGGTTTAATTATGTTGAGAAAATTACCAAGAGTGTCTCTATCATAAAATCAACCAATTAACCATATAAAATGATGTTTAAAAGTACTTTATGCAGTAAAACATGAACAGTTGTCCGAGCCAAGTATATGACAAATCTGGTTTGATCTACATTTTTGTGAAATTTCTCAAAACTATCATTCCATTGCCATGAAAGTGACAAAGCATTTCATATCATTAGTTTTAGTGTAAATGATAATAATAGTTAGTGAAAGTAATTAATCAATGATCCGCAATCTGCTCCACTTTTAAAAGCATTTTGGAAAAAGCAATAGCACTAGTTTGACAAATATCTGAAACTTTTTTAAAAAATAAGAAAGCAACAAACAACCCTTCATAAAGCAACAAACTCTAGTATTTTAATATATATTCATTACAACAAAAGCAAATACTCCCTCATACATTGAACTATAGTCATGTTTACATAAGTTCACATGTATTTTTAGTGTTAATAAAATACGCGTTTTTCTTTTGTTTCTGATTTAGCACTTTGTTCATACATTTCATGTTTTCAACCCATATAAACAGCATCATTGGACATGTTTTCTAAGCTGTCATAGTTACATGGTCTCAATAGAAAATGTTGATGTGAATCAATGATGCAGGGTCAAAAAGGAAAAATAATGAATAATCCTTTTACGATTTTTACTTGGCCTCACACAGAAGAAGAATGAATGTGAATGTGAGTTTTGTTATTAAGTACCTCGATGAGAATAATAAAAGGTCATTATCATACCTACAAACAAAAGTAAAATTTCAAACCTCAACTTGTCCATTGGCCAGCACCAAAGATGAATGATGGAAGAGAGAGGTTGCTTTTTAAAAAATTACCCAGAAATTTAGGTCATGGAATGAACGTGATTCCCCCATTGTTTGCCCAATCAATGGCTGTTTATTTAATATTCATTTGTTTCTTAAGATTTTCACTCTCATCTTTCTAATTACTTTGCCTCCTAACAGCTACAATTTAAAATGTAAAAGAAATGAAAACTATTTGACATTACTCATTTTACTAAAATTTAGAGGTCAACTAGTAAATAGATATTAATTGAGTGGTAAATAAATGAAAATACAAAATATATGTGTAATTTCATATAGAATTTGTAGGAAATAAATATACTTGAAAGAATGTGTGTTATAAAGGTTGTAAATTACAATGATAAAGTCTCCCACTTGCATAGTTTTATTTTATTTTATTATTTTTCTTAACTTTTTAATTTGTCACATTGCACAATGAAACTGAAGTGAAAATCCTTGTTCTGATGGAGATTCCAAACTGACCTCTGACTTCGGTTATGCTTTGTAACTCATTGTTTTTCTTCCTTTAAACACTGTAACTGTTGAATTTAAAGTTAAATATTACTAATGTTTCTGCCTTCACATTGATGCAGGCATAATATGAAAACATAAATGAGAAAACTTAACATTTACTTTACTGTAGTTTATAAAAAAAATATTATTATGGCTTTTTCGGCAGTTTTGTCAGGCATAAATGTTGGAGTTGGTGTTGCTAATTTGGAGGGAAAATTTAGAGAAAAAACATGTTTTATGACACTTATTGTTAACTCTATCTTTAGAGAAAAACATCTATACCTCACAAGTCACATGACTCACATTTATGCCAAAAATCTCTTATATTACTTTTTTAGCTTTCATATCTAGAGGAGATGCAAAGCTCTCTAACCACCACTATATCTGGTAGGTGGAACCTTTTCTCTTGTGAAGCATGCAGTTTCCAACTTTTATATGAGAAAGTAAATCAAAGTTTTATATGAATCAATGAGGTCAGGGTTTTACCATAACAAGATTTACTATCACATTCTAAACTGTGACTGATAAAGATTTTAACTAATAATCTTTATCTTTATTTATTTGCTGCAGAATTTGAAAGCCACATTTTAACTACTATGCACACATCAAATATTGTTTCAAGAACCACCAGCCTCCATTCTCTCAATAAGCTTGACAAAATTTTGGACAATTTTCTTCCCTTCTGGAGTTATGATGCTCTCCGGATGAAACTGAACTCCCTGTAGTTTCACAAAAATAAAATTTCAATATGTGAAGAGAAGGGAGACATGGTACAATAAGAACAATATTAAGGCATGTGACAAAACATGAAAACAGAAGTACATGTACCAGAAGTGATAAGAATGGGAATAATATATTTTGCTTATTAATAAGAGAACTCGTCAATTCATGGTTTATGCACTCTCACATTTCTAAATTTCTGGATTTGTAAAGAGAAAACTGACACATTTACATTGATTTACTTCATAATAACACGGAAAAAGGTAATAAAATACATGCTAAACACATGGATGATGTCAACTAAACTCCATATCAAAAATGAACCTCGTACACTATATCTCTTTCTTTTTGGAAAGAATATAGATTTCTTCCTAGATTGTATTACAAATATATCAAGTTGTGAATCTATGTTCTCCTAAATGAAGAGCAGGAATTAACAGTCAGAATATGAATACTTCAACCCCATAAATTAGTCATCAAGTTTCAGTACTCTCAGTTTAGTTATTCTTCATATCAGGATACTCCTTTTATGTTCCCTTCATGTATTATTGGAACACTTAATCAGTTAGACCAAGTCACTTTACATTGATAGAACATTTATTCAATGGTAAATAAGACAAGTTCTGAAGGAAGATTAAGATTTTACCTGTAGATGCTTATATTTCTTATGGCGAGCAGCCATTATAAGACCATCTTCTGTCCAGGCCGTTGCCTCAAGTTCATCAGGAAAACTCTCTTTTTCAATCACAAGGCTGTGATATCTACCAGCCAAGAAAGGACTGAAAATGATACAAATTAAATGGAGTAAAATTATGTCAGATCCCTGTTGCAACTTGAAAGCAAAGAGAATGCTACTGCTGATCACCAATAGTATATAGATAGAATAAATAAATTGAAAGCAGAAACCTTACTTTGACAGTCCAGCAAGTACTCCATCTTCTCCTTGCTCATCATAATAAACCAAGGAACTTTTTCCATGCATGACACCATAAGGAGAACGAACAATCTTTCCTGCAGATGATAACATTGAGAAAGTTTTGATCTTATTGTAGTGACCCAGCCAAAAGGAAGAAATGAGGTTGAGAAAGGGAGATTATATGGTAAAGATCTAAATGCCATTAAAAATGAAAGTCAGGCTAACAATGAAAAACATACAAACATAACAAGAGAATTTTATACTGTCATTTTTATACACCTACTGTGTATGTGAATAAAGGGATTTAAAGGCATCCATTACTCAAACTCACCTCCATAAGCCTCACCAATGCACTGCAAACCCATGCACACACCAAACAATGGTACAGTTGGTCCAAGTTCCAAAACTGTTTGCAAAGATATGCCAGAATCTTGAGGTGCCCCTGTAAGGATGAAACAATGTAAGTGATTGTGTTTATTCTATTATTTCTTTCTGCTTACTGTTATGAAACATTGATCATAAGCATAGTTAATTCAGAATTTATAAAAAAAAAAAATCTAAAGAATCCAACCCTTACCTGGCCCAGGTGATATCAGCACTCCTCTAGGATTTTTCCTATGCAAAAGACAAAAATACGCAAGGTTAGTCTTTTACATCAGGATTAGGCAAAAGAGCATGCATTATCCCACAAACTGCTTCATCAATAAGAAACTGTTAGAGACACATAAGCAGCAAAAATAATTTTACCTTTTCAACTCCTCCACTGTCAGTTCATCATTGCGGTAGACCTCAAAGTGAAATCCTAACTCTCCCATATACTTCAAATGTAAATGATACAATGTCAGAATAGCCACTTTGTAAAACAGATGCACATGTACAACAACAGATTCTACACAGAGCTCTCATATATGTTCCTAATTGCATATTTCTCAAAAACAAGGAGGGTACAATGTCAGACTTGTTATAGCTCATTTGAAAAAGTTTCATCAAGTTTGCAGAAAAGGAGGGCAAGGATGAAGAAGTTTCAGATCCATTTCCAATAGTTTAGGGAATAAATGACTTGATTCATTTTCCAGATTTCCGTATTCTGAAATAAACTAACTTGTTATGGAAATCCCTCTTAAATATAGCTACCTTCATTGCAGGAGGTCCAAAACTCAAGCAAAAAACATCGATGTAACATTTTCAGATGACAAACACAAAAGTGCTTGAAATTAGAAAACACTCTACAAATCATGTCAAGGATTTAAATCAATGCTTTCATCACAACAAGTGTCACAAAATTGAATAATTTAAAATGACTCCCAAGACTTCTACTAAACAGATTTAGGTCTTCTACAATTCTGCAAATTCATCAACTCCAAAACACACATATACAACCAAGAATCTTGAGTACGAACCAACATCATGAAGAAATCACACAAATGGACACAAGCAAAGAAAGTAGCAGAAAAATACAATTAACAATCCTTCTCAGAGTAACACAGTCAGAAAAGTACACGATGTTAATCATTAGACATTAAAAAATAAAAAAGAACCAACCTTGAGAACATACCAACAACAGTAAGCATCACATTAATAATTAAGAATGGATTTATATCTTCAACATTTCTTCAAATTCATTAACTATCAGGAATTTCAGCACACACAAAAAGGAAGGGATTATCAGTCAAATACAAAAAATACCACTACCTTTTCTCAACCTAATACAGTGAGTAAAGTACATTATTTTAGTTATTAAGCTCTAAAAAAATTAAAAAAAAAAATCTTGAGAACCAATCAACAAATGACACAAACGAAAAAAAAATGAAACTCGAAAAGATTATAGATAAAGCCACTGAATAATCAACATCTAGAAGGAATCCAACAACTGATCAAGAACGGATTCAGTCCTCCACAATTCCTCAAATTTCATCACAGAAATAAACATACACAAAGGAAGAACCAAAGAACCACACAATCACCATTAAGAAAGAATGACAAAAAAAAAAGTGTCAAAGAACCAACCTGACAAAGATTATAGGTAAAGCTGTCATAATTATCAATAACAACAATGGGGTTGTTTATGGACTTCTTAGCTGAAATGGGGAAATCCGAATTGGTTTCCAAGGCATTCAGAGCAGCATTCGTCACCACCCCACTTACCCTTTTGCTCACAGAAACCAACCCTGCCATCAAAAACCAAAATTTCGCATCAGAACACACTCATCAAGAAAATCTGCAAGAATGAATGGTGATGGGTCACCCACCGAGGGAGGAGGGTTTGACACGGCTGGCGAGAGATTGAGAGATGCGAGGAGAAAGAGAAGAAGGAGAAAGATTGTTGGATTGAAGAAGCGACAACTGAGAGAAGAATGTGGCAGCCATGTTCAAGAAAATTTTCTTCCCACAAAGTTGAGAAATTGTAAATAGTACAACCTTTTGTCTTGCACACTCGTTTATATAGCAAAACCACCACCTTTAACGATGAGGGATTCTCTGTGGTGAGAGCAAGAAGAAAATCTAAAAGAATCAATCTCAGCCCTTGGATTGTTTTCGAGTTTTTCAAGGAAAAGAGAAGATTCAATATCAAACATTGGATCTTGTCTCCAGATTAGATGTGTGGAACCTAACTCTACTAGATTTTCACAAAAAGGTTAGTTATGTTCACTTTCTTTGTGACATATGTTCACGTTGGTAGGAATTTAAAATTTAGCCGAGATTTATTAAAATGAATTGTTTAAGATATAAACGGTTTATTACTATATTTTATTACATTGTGTTTTTATTTAATCTGTACAAAATTAATCTTTCAAGGTATTTTATGCATTTAAGGGATTGAGGTTTTTTTGATTTTTTCCTCTTGGAATCGAATATGTGAGAATCTAGTTAAATACTACAATTAAACTCTAAATACTAAATTAAATGAATTTATAAGAATTAAGTTTATTTGAGAATAAACTATTTAATGAAAGGTATTTTTCTAAAAAACATCGCACATATGAAATCTCAATAATTATATGTTTTTTAAAAGACCTATAAATATAAAACAAGTTATAAAATATAAATGATCTCAAGTTTAATTTAAAACGTTATACATCAGACAACATCTTCACGTACATTTATAACATCACGGTACAATCTCAAGATTTTTTAAAAAATTAACCACCAACATAAAGTAATTTTTGTAATCATAAGAAAATTTAATATTTAACCACACGTATCTTAATAGTAAGCATAGGTCTCATTAGTTAAGAGCTATCAATGCCAAGGTTGAAATATTTAGCAATAGAATTAGTTTTTTTCAAATAAGATTGCTATTTCCTATAAATAAAAGTAAAATTATAACTTTTTCATCAAGAAAAATTAAATATGTTTAATGTAATTTTATTATTTAAGGAATTTATGTAATATGAATGAAAACTTTGAGCTTCTTATATCAAATGACAAAAAGAACACTATTAATAAATATTTAAAATCTTAATCAAAAGAAGTTAATATGCTTTAATTAGTACATGTTATAAATTGTTTTTAAGAAACAAATAATTATTTTTACTTTTAAATATATTGATTAACACGGATATTAAAAAATTTAATATAAAATTACATAATGAATACTAGTATAAATAAGACTCAAACATGAACATGCAGTAGTACAATGAAGAATTTTCATAGAGATAATTATTTTCTATAAATAAGACTGCGTGCCATAGTGATTCTTCAATGATTTTCTATCAATAAAACTAAAATTCACTATTTTTGTTAAGAAAAAATATATATTACCTCGAGATGGTAAAGATTGAAGTATTATTGTTTAATGTATTTTTAATTATTTAAAAAATTTATGATATGTGAATAAAAATTACGAATTACATTTTGAAAATGAGAGAAGGGATCTTAAGAATGAATACTTTAAAATTTTAATTAAAAATACTTGATATGTTTTAGTGAATAATTAAGTTAGTCTGTTTGCTTTTAAAGGTGTTGGTTAGCATGAAAGTGGAAGATTTAATGTAAATTTACATATTAAAGTACTGTATGAAAAATGTAAGGTATTATAAAATATTAGGAGGAATACAGATAATTTTGTTTTCTGTACACATTTTATATATATATATATATATATATATATATATATATATATAGAGAGAGAGAGAGAGAGAGAGAGAGAGAGAATAATTTCCATTTTAAAATTAGAAATGTGAAAGAACACATTACATATGGGTGGATTTCACCTACTTTACAAATTTCACTCTTCCTTCTTCAACATCATATAATAGAGTTGTGTTTTAATAATCATACTTACATAATTAAAAAAAATAGCAAATTGATTTGTGTACTTTAAATAAAAAATCACAATTATATATTATTAGAAAAAACATAGGATAATGTGCTTATTCACACTTTTATCACATATTTTTATTTTATTGAGTCAAATTTTAATTGTTGTGATATTTTTTATTTTATTTTACATGTTATTTATATTAATTTTAAATTTCATACATAACTTTTTAATATATAGTAAATATAATTTATTTATCTTTATATTTTTTGTTTTAAATTTGATATATTATTTAATATATCTAAAGTTAAGGTTAAAGGAATCTGAAACATCAATTAAAAAAATCAATAAATGGAATATCAGATAGTAGAGAACTTATAGTTAAAAAAATTGGAATAAGAGGAGTGATAGAAAATAAATTTTGACATTGAAAAGTAGAATCTATACCAGAAAATAATTTTTTCTACATAACTATAAATTATAATTGAACATATATTGAATTAATTTTAAAACGAAATTATTTCCAAATAAAAACGTCTTTAAGACTCATTTTATAATGATAGCATTTTTAGGAGTTATATTGAATATCATGCAAATCTAATTCTGCATATTAACCATTAATTTTAATTTAAAATATATTTTTAGTATATCGGTAATTTTTTTCAAATGAAACATATTCAACTTATTCATGTTTTTATTGGTATATACGATTCTATTATAAATGTCTTACATTAATTGGAGGATTAATTAATTCAACTATTCCTCATTGATTGGTAGATTCAAAGTAATTAAATTTTGCTGTGTCCAAAAAACTAGCGAAAAACACGTGTACTAAAGGAAGGTTAAATAGTGTCTTAGATAAATAATAATTTTTTTTTGCGGTAGTAGTTTGAAATTTTTTTGCAAAACTAAAACTAAATGGATTGGAAGCATCTAAACTAAAAAGGACTTCTTCCTTGATGTTTTCATAAATGCAGATTTGAAAATAACTTGAATTGATCGTACATAACACAAACGTTATTATTTTATATTAATTTATTTAAATTTTGAGTTATATGTAATGTTTGTTTGTAAAGAGTTTTACTAACTACCATAGATGAGTTTTTATACTATTATTATTAATTACGAATTATTGATCCAAAAATTTCAAAGTTTTTTAATTTTAAAAGATTTTCAAATATAAAGAAGCAACTTAAGAACTTAAATCATAAAATATTTTAAGAGGTATTAGTTATTGCATTTTATACTAATTTAAAATTTTAAAGTGAGACTGAGGTTAAAAATTAAAGAAATTGACATAGATATCACTCTTCATCCATATGAAAGAACTTGTTAGACTAACTTATAAAGATACACAAGTAAAGAAAATGTTATATCTATTGAAAATTTTAACAAGATAAAATTCTATAAGAGTTACTGAAAGAATATAGTGTCTATCATCAAAAGATTTAATGTTGGAGGTCTACAACTTAAGAAAAGGTTGTTGGTCTTCATTGTTGTATGGAAACCCACACTTAGGAGGATCAATTATGATTTGTTGAATGAAGGGGATCTTGTGTTCATGTATGATATCCAAACAAAACTCAAGATCAATCAGATATATATCATCAAGAACAATATGTTAAAGTCCAAATTTTGTCAAATTATTATCATTATTGAATTATTGAATTAGTATGATGTCAGAATCCTTTCTCAATCTATCAAACAATGAATTAGTATGATATCAACCTTTTTCAATCTATCAGATGAAGTGAATCATATAATAACTTTATCTAATCAAAACACAGTTAATAAGCCTAATCTTATTAAACTAGAGTTTATGGACATCAAACACAAGGTTCTTTGTTATTTTGTTCAACAAAAATATATAATAATTTGATAAAAAATAAAAAATATTATCTATAATTTCATGAGTTAGAAAAAGTCTTTTTATCGGATAAATATTTTTATTTAAATAGATTATAGACGAACTTCATCTATTAGACTACTAAGATTGACTCATTCTATAAATTGATTCGAACCCATTTTCATGTTCTTTACTAAAAACAATTTACTTAATTATATTTATTAATTTGGGACGATGCTGTTGTGTGGAAAATGAAACCAAACAAATAATATGACCTAACAAGAGAAAAAAATAAATAAAATATTTCTAAAGGAAAATATAATATGAATGGTAACAAAAGGAGGTAATATGAGGGACAACTTATACTATTCAAAAATCACTTCTAAACTTTTTAGATTTTTCAAGCATTAGTAGTTTAAAATTTTTCAAGCTCTATTTAACCTTTCATTTCTAGAGTTGACCTCCTATTTCAACAAAATGGACCAACTTAATTTATATATCTATAGTAATGGTAAAATAATCTGACATGCTTTATTTTGGATAGTTCTATATTTGCTATGATAAAAACAGGTTAACACTTAATCATGGTAATATTTTATAATTCTGAAATGGTTTATTAATGTCTCTAATGTTACAAATTAAGAGGATTCATGTTTTTACATGTCAAATTACTTCATCATAATCTATAATTGAAATTTAATTTACATTAATATGCATATATTTTGCATTCAAATAACACAACACAAATTGTAATCCTTTAATATATATATATATATATATATTAATTTTAATAGTTATATAATATTTTACATATAATATAAAAATTTTAAAATAAGAAACTTCGCTTGTGGTTTAACGAGTCAACGGGCTAAAAATACAAATTCATCTAGTAAATTAATGATAGGTTGATGGTCTGACTCGTTTGTCATCCTACATATACTTATATTATTATCAAACCTTCAAAAATGGACCAAAACAACTTGCTCTTATCTAATGTTATATAAATAATCACGGTCACCTGAATTAGTTGAGTCATATTTTAACTGAAGGATTATATTATATTCCAGTTATACTAATGAATGTATCATCGAATGTCCAAACTGAAAAGAGTATTTGATTTGACATTAATTAAACAAACAATTTTCTAAATACTTTATCTTATTTAAATTTAATAATTTTATTCTAAATGTAAACACGTAAGACATTCAAAGATTATATTTATCTTTAAAAACAAGTAAAAAATTACTTTTGTGAAAAATAATTACTATATATAAAAGTAAAAATTATGGAACTTTTTTCTTTTAATGGGTGACTTTATGTATATAGGATGCTGATACTTTGAGACTCTAATAAAATAGACACTAAAATAAATTATTATTATATTATTATATAATATTTTATTAAATAAAACTAATGTTAAATGGATATAATTCATGAATGGTGTTAAAGTATATTTTTTCATATATATATATATATATATATATATAATTGTTTTGGGATACTAAAGATAAAAACTTGTAAATTTAATAACAACATACTTTTAATTTGTTACAACTATTATATTATATTATGTGATGTGTTATGTTATTAAAGTATAGAAAATATATAAACTAAAATAGCATATCTTTTAGGGTTTAGAGTTTAGATATATATAGTTATAGTTATATGTATATATGTTTTAAAGGAGAATTTTATTACTTAATTTATCCACTAGACTCCTCTTGAACCCGTCTATGCCCCGCGTGGCTAATTTTGGACACGAAAACGGTTTGAAGAAAGTTTAGGTCAAATTCTAGTAATTAAATGCCAGATGCAGATAGATGCAGCCACAAAAGCAAGAAGATTTCTCAATAGACTCAGTTAATTAAGCTGCTATTTTCACACACTTAAACTATAGCAAGTGGTGAATATGTTATCTTAATTTTCCTATAATCAAACACCAAAACAATAACTGAGGCTGAAGAAGAAGAGAAGAGAAGAATTCAACACGCAGACAATTTGATCCATCTCAACCTATAAATACACACTTTCCCTTCACCTCTTCCTCGATACACACAACACAAAAACTCTTCCTTCTGCTAATTAAGCTTCTCCACCCTTCTGCTACCAATGGATATTAACACTCCACGCTTCCTTCAAATGGTTCTCATTCTAGTTTCTGTTTCATCACTGGCCTCAGCTTCTCTCAAAGTAGGTTTCTACACCTCCACGTGTCCATCTGCGGAGGAAATAGTGAGAAGTGCTGTAAACAAAGCCATTTCTGAAAACCCAGGCATAGCTGCTGGTCTCATTAGGATGCATTTCCACGACTGCTTTGTCAGGGTAACTCTTCAACTTAACTATATTCTATTTTCAATTTTATTACATATTAAAGACCTTGATGAATTTCATTACTATATATATTTCTTCAGGGCTGCGATGGTTCGGTGTTGCTAGCTTCTACCCCGGGTAACCAGGCCGAAAGAGACCATTTTGCCAACAACCCTAGCTTACGTGGCTTCGAGGTGATTGAGGAGGCCAAGACCCAGTTGGAGGCTGCATGTCCTCAAACGGTGTCGTGTGCAGACATATTGGCATTGGCGGCACGAGACAGTGCTCTCAAAGTCGGTGGCATAAACTACGACGTTCCGACAGGGCGGAGAGACGGTCGTGTCTCAGTCGCCGATGAAGCGGCACAGAATCTGCCTGCACCAACCCTGAGTGCCGATGAACTTGTGAGTAGGTTTTCTCGAAAGGGTTTGTCTGGGGATGAAATGATCACACTTTCAGGAGCCCATTCCATTGGTGTGTCGCACTGTTCTGCCTTCTCCAACCGCTTGTACTCTTTCAATAACACCTTCACGCAAGATCCGTCAATGGACTCTTCCTACGCTGAAACGTTGAAAACAAAGTGTCCTGCACCACCTGCCATCTCAGACCCAACAGTGTCTCTAGATCCTTCCACTCCCGTTCGTTTGGACACCAAATACTACGAGGGATTGATGAACCACCGAGGGTTGTTCACGTCGGATCAGACGCTGTTCACCACTCAGTCCACCAGGGAGATGGTTGTGAGCAATGCCAACGATGCTGCTAGTTGGTCTCAGAAGTTTGCCAAGGCAATGGTGCAAATGGGTTCCATAGAGGTGCTCACTGGCTCCAATGGTGAGATCAGGAAGCTTTGCGCCTTTGTTAATTAATTCACTCATACATTAACGTTGTTGTATATTGTTTTTGGAAAAACAAAGGTTGTTATTTACTCTGGGAACTCCATCATGGGTGCAGAATTTATGACTCCATGTTATTGCCTCATAGTTAGTTGAGTTGTAGTAAATTACCTATTACCTGTAATTCCTTTTTCTTTATTCATGTAACAAAATTTGTAGTTTAAATGGAGGAAAGCTTTGTTCATATTTTTTCGCAAGAAATATTTACAGACTTATTCAAGGAAAAAAAATCGCTTCAAATTCATGTGAATTTTTCTGTGTAGAATTGTCAGCAAAAAAATTAGTTTTAATACTTGCAAAATCAGCAATGTCTATATGGGAGAGTGGGATAGAGAGGTTTTTAGATGGTATCTACATTGGAGAATGGAAATGTTTGTATGGGAAATAGAACTGTTCTTATAAATAATACCCAATGGAAGAGGAATGGCTCAACTTGTTTTGGCACTTGGGTATGGAGGCAGGACCCTAGCAGATGTACCTGTTAGGTCGGGTTATTCATCACTGAATAATGTTGGAGGTTTTGAATGTATAGAAGTCTTTGAAACAAGTGTGGTGCCTCAAAAGTATTTGGAGAACTTTGTTAGATAGATTACCTGCTAGAACGAATTTGGCAAAGAGGGGTCTAGAATTAACTTGCAATCTGTATCCTTTCTGCAACAAGAATGTTGAAATTGAAATTGGTGAACATCTGTATATTACTTGTGAGACTGCACAAAGAGTAGGTGATAGTTGAATAGGAGTCTCATCGGTTAGGCACCAATCTGTGTTAAATCATTTTCGGAGCTTTTATAGGGTGGGTTGTAATAAGAAATCAAATGCTGTTTGGAAAGGTATGTGGATAGCCGTATGAAAAATCTGACTCCATAGAAATAAGATTGTATTTAAGAATGGGGTAGTGTACATTGAGAAAATATTTTATTTAGCTCTAATTAAAGGTTGATCTTGGGCTAAACATGGAAACTCGGGTTAGTTTTCCTGTGTCAGATTGGTACTTGTGCCTGAATTCATGTTTGAAAACTATAATGTAAACACACAAGTGGGTAATGTATGTATGTGCTGTGTGGAAATGAGCTCCTCAAAGTGCCTGGTCCAGCAAAAGTGTTAGTTTGGAGGGCGATGTTATGTTTAAGGGACAGAGAATGCATAGCTCCTACTCGGATTGGTATCTTTGTCTAGATGTATGCTAGGCAATTATTAAGTAGACGTAATCTCGATTGTGAGGTGAAAATTTGAATTAGGGGTTGTGAAATGGGTGAATAGGAAAGGACGGAGGGTAGGATGCAAAGTATTTGGTGGGGGTTGTTGTGTTTGCAGGTTACTCGGACCACGACCACATATGTCGACCTTTTAGAGATTGGCCTTGGGAGATTAACTTTCTAGAGATTCACTGTTCGGTCATAAAGCTTAGCCTTCTAGAGATAAACAACCACAAAGCTCGCCTTTTTGAAAATTGTCATGGAACTCAGTCTTTTGGAGATCGACCTTGGGAGTTTGGTTATGGAGCTCGGCCTTTTGGAAATCAACATCGGGTGTTCAGCTATGGAGCTTAGCTTTTTGGAGATCAATCTGGGGGAGCTCAGCTATAAACTCAGCCATCTTGTGACCGGCCTCAGGAGCTTGGCTATGGAGCTCGGTCTCGAGAGGTCGTCAGCCACCTAGAGATCGACCAGAGCTTACGCTTTTGGAAATCGGCCTTGGAAGGTTGGCCATGGAGCTTGACCTCTCGTGCTCGACTATAGAGCTCGACCATGTGGAAATTGGCTATGGAGCTCCGCCATCTAGAGATCGGCTATGAAGCTCGGCCATCTAAAGATCAACCTCGGGAGGTCAGCTATAGAGCTCGACCATCTGGAGATCGGCCACAGAGCTCGACCTTCTAGAGATCGGCAGGCCATCCATGGAGCTCGGCCTTCTAGACATTAGCCTTTGGAGTACAGCTATGGGGCTTGGCCTTTTGGAGATTGGCCTCGAGTGTTCGGCTAGGGAGCTCGGTCATTTGGAGATAAGCTGTGAAGCTTAGCCTTCTGAAGATCAGCTTTGAGGTTGTGGTCAAATTTATTCTTCATTTGTTAGTTCAAATTTCTTTGGGTATTATGTATAAGAGGAGATTTTCATGCAAGTATTCTGTGCAGATCTAATAGTTTGTATTATTGGACTTATAGTTTTGATGGTAGGGTTTGTAGAATAATTATTCTGTAATAAGATTGGAATAACCCTAAAATGTTCATATTAATTGTATTCTTCGTTGTTAAGAAAAAAACTACGACTATATTAGTTATGTAATTATATAATATTTTTTTTACAAATAAAAATTCCCAACAAAAAGTATTACAAATTATGAATAATTTTATGCAAATTTCATGAGCTATTTGATGAGTTAGTTACTACTATCATTTCTCTAATTTGTGTTCTAGATACGATTAAATAGATACCACTAAATCTGTGTGGTTCCTAAAGATAAATATTGATACACTATATATTGAAGATAAGTTTTATGGGAACTTGTATTTCTTTCTCAAAAATATTATATTAGCATTATTTATTGATTTTATTTAAATATTTGTCTCAATATTCATAAATTATTTCATCTACCATATTAAGAATTTGGCTTTAATGATAGCTTAAACCAATGTTAGTCTGAGATTGTATCATCTATGAATATGGTATTGCATACATGCTTAACATGAAAGGTATAAGTACTTTCATTCTCCAGGTCCTTCCTTTTGTAGAAATATTGGTTTGAAAATGTATTATTGTTATTGTTTGCATATTTTTTTATGTTATATGGTTAATTAATAATTAATGTATGTAACTTTTTGCTTACTTTCACTAAAAAGGAAAACATGTTAAAAATGGTTTTATTGTATATGATGTCATATATGACTGTGATAGACAGTATATATCGTATTTGGTTTTTAAATAAAATTAAATTTCTTTAATGTAGTTTAGATCAACCTAGGATGAATCTTGAAAATTGATTGAATTCATGGTCTGATATTATTTCTTTCACAAATTAAGATCGAGAAGTTTTGAAAAATTTTGGAATTGAGAATAGAAACAAAACAAAGTAACACAAAATGTAAAAAAATAGAGTAATTGAAAAACAAAAGAGAGAAACAAAAACGAATTGAAATTGGTTGAGAGATGTGTAAATGAAATTAGAAACTAATGATAATCGAAAACTAAATTATGCGTATTCTCAATTTGTTGATGTTCATATGTTTTTGTAAGGCGTATTTCAATGGTTGGTGGTAGTTGTTCTTTGTGACCTTAGTTTCGTGGTGATTTGTGCTGTTTGTTGTGATAAGGTGTGGTGTGATTTTTGCTTTATAACTAGCGTTTATATATTATTTTTTCTCCCATCTTATTCTACAGTAGTCAATTGCTAATTTAACAAATTTATTAATTAAAGTAATATCAATAATATCTATCATATTATTCATAATATTTCTCATCATCTATTTCTTAATTTAGACAACTTTATCTTTTACACACTATTCACTTCCTCAATCAAAATATTTAATATATAAGTTATTCAATGTCATATATATATATATATATATATATATATATTTTATGTTTGTTTTGCTTTTCGATCTCTCTCGATATTGTGTTTAAATCTTTATTTTACTTTATTTTTATTTTTATTTATTTATTTATTTTTTTCAACGATAAAAATTACCTCCTACCTTAATTAAAAAATTAAGTAGTTAATAATAACATATAAGAAAATGAAAAAAATAAGATAATAATTGCATCATATAATTAAATATTTAAGTACTTAATAAATAAAAATAATTTAATTTTTGAATTAAGCATTTTAAAGAATAATGAGGTGACCTCACTTCTTTTACCCACTCCTTCCCCGTAGCACAACCCTCGGTTTTCCTCCGACGAACAACTCGGCGATCTCACCTACCTCTTCTACTCCTCCTCGCCGTCGCTGATTGGGTTCGAAAACCTCTCTAGCTGTAACTTCATTTCTTTCTTTCTTTACTTTCACTTTTCATTATGAAGCAAATGCAATTAGATGTTTAGCTGCTCTGCCCAATTTCGATATCACTCACTAAATCACTTCTCTTTCGTTGCGATATTATCCATCCACACATTTCAAATTCTATTTCAAGTTTATTCAACAAATGATAGTATATTTTCATCTCATGTATTTTTGCTGCCATTCTAAACTTTCAATTCCATTGGATTTTCCCTTTTACCCTCTGTTACCAGTGGAATACTATTCATTGTGTTGTTCCCTACTTGGAAATTCTCACTCTCTCTGCTCTCTATCTTCAGCTTCTCTTGTTCATGGAGGCTGGAACTGAGGTACCAACCTCAGCCAGAGAAATCCGAGGCTCCGACAAATCTTCAAAGACGGCAAAGGATTTGGAAATTGAAGGATACCCAGTTGGGGGTTTGTCCATTGGGGGCCATGAAACATGTGTACTTTTCCCCACACTTAAAGTAGCCTTTGATATTGGTCGCTGCCCACCTCGTGCTGTTTCCCAAAACTTCCTTTTGATCTCCCATGCTCACATGGATCACATTGTTAGTTTCTTTCTCTGGGTCATCACATCACATGCATGCACAAGACTCAATTTTTTTTTTTTTTTTTTTTAATTTTTATTCT
>Ga0209700_103008_pt1 | contig 33124 bp, 21 predicted proteins | sample SiratroredBW_FD_187528 | JGI IMG/M metagenome (GOLD analysis project Ga0209700, IMG submission 187528) | Root nodule microbial communities of legume samples collected from California, USA - Siratro red BW (SPAdes) (version 2) | ecosystem: Host-associated > Plants > Roots > Nodule | place: USA...
AAAAAATAACATTAATTATATATATATATATATATATATATATATATATATATATATCGAAAAAAATTATATTTATCAACTAAAAATGAACTATGATATAAAAAAAAAACACCACTAATATTGATTAAAAAAGTTTAAATAATATCATCCAAAAAATAATACTGATCTATATAAATATTATGAAAAAAATTATACAAATTTAAAAGATAAGAGTGTAAAAATTTTCAAATTATTCATAAATAGAATTTGAAATTATCTTATTTTATATAATTAATTTACTATCAATTTTTTAAAAATCCAATTTCTTTTAACTTTTTTAGTCCAAACACCATATTTTATTATAAAACGTTTTATAGTCTCCATAAAAATAAATTAATCTATACAAATATTCCATCCAAACACGTGTAATTCACCAATACATGATGCAACTAGGACAATTTATCTAAAATAATCGTTCTTCATATTTTATACAAAATTAAAAGTTACCAAATATCTTTAACTTACGAAAAAAAAATTATTTGACTTTCTTTTGTACTTGAATTTTTCGCTATTTCCTTTAGTGAAGATACAATATAATAATAAATTTAAATTTCGTGTTTTCTTAAAAAATATAAAAGTATAATAATCTCAACCTTTTATTTTTTTTAACAAAATACTCTAATTTTTTTTATTTGATCAAAATTAAACATTAAACTCTTACCAATGTTACAACAGACTATTCTGTTAACATGGGAACTACCCCATCAATACTAAACAACATTTTTTTTTATTAGAGAAAAGAATAAAAACACCCTAAATTTTGTGGTTTACAAATGCACATTTTGAACTTTTTCACTCCTCAAATATTTTTTTTTAATTCTAATTAAGAGCAGGGTTTAATACTTAAATCGAGATGAAAGTTAAAGATACCTACCTATTTGTAAAAGGCCGAGAGTTTAGGGTGGTTACAAGTTAGAGTGAGAACAAAAAAGCTCCGGAAATATGTTATATACAAAATTGGCAGTGTGTCATTTGACATCAAATAATATAGAATTCAGAAGGGATGTCAACACGGTGAAACACTCGTCAACGGGTTCATCATAGATTGACACTTTTGCTATCTCTACCTTACTGTTCTACAAGATCCTGGGATGAACTGTGTATCTACAAATGCTTTAGTGTATGTGGCAGAAGGAATGAACATGCCTAACAGACGCCACCTCCATATCTTTCTATTTTTCCTCCTTGTTTCCCCAGAGACACCGAGGATATTAAAATTTAAGCACGATATAAAAAAACTAGTTTTACTAGAAGAAATCATCAAATGCACCCTCCTTTCCAGTTTCAGATCCTGAAAATGCAACCACGAAGAAAAGGACAAATGATAGTGTCAGACTCATCTTATTTTCTTCTTCTCACACATTACAAAAAGAAAATTCAAATAAAAAGAAACATATGAGAAAATTCAAATATCATCCTATAGATGCATATATTTACATTATTACAGGAAGCAATTAAATCCTACAACGCTACTACCACTACCTTATCTTTGATATTCCACTCCAAGATTAAAGGCTGCGAAGCTCTCAAAAAGAGTATTTCTATACTTATTTAAAAAATTACATTTATAATATACATGACAGGATCTTTATATATTGGCTTTACTCTCTACGATAACCAAATTATTTTCTAAAGCAGTAAGCAAAGTTTGATGGGAAGATTATTAGTACATTGACATTTGTGGAGAAAGTTGGACTAACCCGATCCATCCCCTGCAGTGACATCCTGAACTACTAGCTGGAAAGAATTTGACTCCTGAGGTTCTGTATTTGAAACAGGAGCTGGAAATGTGAAATCGGAGTCTGTAGATGAAGTATCAGAGTTACTAGAAGCAACGTCAACCCTAGCAATAGGTCGAAAAGTTGAACTCAATCTTGATGAAGTACTCAAGATCGTCTTCAGCTCGGCAACTTGACTTGACATGGAAGATATCATCCTGATACACACTAATTCAGATCTAGCATTAATCAAATAGAATTCAGTTTTAAAAGTCATAATTCAAATTATAGTGGTGTCCATAAAAGGCAGACGGGATAAAAAATTATAATGTCATCATGGTTAAACTCTGTTTAATGTCTCCCCCCAGATTATATTCTATGAAGTTTAAACCATAATGTTCATTAAGGCCCAACAAAGTATGATTTCTGTTATATGGTATATCTTGGTCCCTTTTTTAATTTTTCCAAATAGGCTTTTGAACAAGACTGGCCATGACTCATGAAATAGTACATTGGACATTTGCATCCAGTCCTTCTAACAAATATTGAAAATGTACAACATAAAATCCGAAAAAATTTGGGATATTGAAGCAGATTTTCGAAAATAACACTTCATAGATATAGGGTGACTTTAAATGTTCCTCCAAAGGTCAACTTCAGAGCTACCTAACATACATAAACGAAATGTTTGAAATATTCATCAAGTGGATGCCATAGTAATGGAGAATTCTAGCAGCAGCCCTGAAGTGAAGATCAGTAATACTAACGAAGGAACAAAAAATCATTTCCATCTCTCATGTATCGGTTTCCTTATGATTACTGAAGAAGATACTTCGTGGAAAATTAATGAGGTTAGTAATTATAAGTTTTATTCAATTAAGAAATTTGTTTCATGGTTGTAAGACGCATTCAATTCAAGGGATTATGCCCAAAGGGAATGAAGCCAAACTTTTCGTCTACAGCTTTGCCTTTTCCCCCCTTCAATAAGCAATTGTCTAAACTTGACAGATTCAAGGGACAGACTTTAGAATTATTTCTTTAGAAACTCTAAATACTATTCCCTTAATTTACCTAAAATTTATTGACCCTTGTAGTCTAAATTTCTAGTAATTCTTTTGCAAGATGGATTATAATACTGTTTATATATCATCAGATATTTCTATAGAAATTCAATCCTACAAGTTTGCCAGGTCAATAAAATGTAAGTAGAGACTTCATAGGAATAAATAAAATATAATATTGGAAAAGCATGACTTATCAACATATGTTAAACTTGAAACAATCATGTCGTAATAGTATGTATGTATGCTAAGAGAGGTTATAAATGTTGACAGAACTATTTTGATGCTTTCGGCACCATCATATGGTTTTATAATTGTTTATGCAAGTTCTATATTCAGTTGAAAGATGATATATCTCTTAGAAGTACAAAGAGAACACACATGCACAGTTAATCTGGGCCTGTCTCAATCCTTCATTTATTCTGTCCATTTTCCTCTTGGTATCATGTGCTATGATTTAACCATATTGACGGATTTTGGTATTGGAAAATCAAAATTGCTAGATTACACCAATCTGCAAAGGGATATATTAATACTACCTGTTCAAAGAGTCCTGAAGCTGATATACTCTTTTTTCAGTTTCTGCTAATTTTTTCCGTAACTCTTCATTAGATCCTTGAGCTTCTACATATTTCCTTTCATATTCATCACCTCTTTGTTTTTCTGCATGCAACATGACCTGGCAATGCAATTATTAAATAAAACTTGGTAAGTTTGAATTCAATAACTACAGCCATAAGCCAAAACCCATTACATACATAAATAGGACATGAATGACAAAATAGCAGCACATCATTATAAATTGTTAGTGAAAACCATGTGATTTGATTATTTAAATGATCATTTGTTCTGAATTGTTCATCCTTGCTTCCATATGGTCTTATACATGATACTTGAATCACAATACAAATTATGTATTGGAGAGCTTATATTCTGAATCATGGATCGTTTCGTATAGTGAATCGTAAGATTCATAAACATTTAAAAAATGTAACATACAAGACATATAAACATGTAAAGGTAATCACAACCACATTCAAAATGAGTGGTTGTATCATTGATACAGATTAGGTTAATGTTATAATGGTTGGATTGGACTGGGTTGTATGGCCCAACTCCTTTGTTAAATGGAAAAAATATTTGGGCTGATAAATGTTTGGCCTAAGGAGAATAAGAAAGAAAGAGACAACATTAAGGTTGTCTTCTCTCATGTGCACAATGCCTCTTCATTTTTCATGGGTATTGTCTCGTTGCCTCTTCATTTTCGTATGGGAGGCGCTACACTGCTAAAAAAGCCATTGATTGCAATCCAAGTAAGGAAGAGCATGAATTGGTATGCATCTCTTCCTGCTCAGTTCAAGCAATAAAACAGAGCATATTAGGGTTTGTTCAAACCGGGTCATGCAACCCCGCCCGTTTTGAAGTAAGACCTAAATCCACAATTCAGGTTGTGTTTCCTGTTAGAATTGCAATTCATGCGATTTCAAGTGAAATACAAACGATACAACACTGATTCAGGTGTACAAACAAATTTTCTTACGATTTGAATCGTAGGGGTTGCAAATCATATCGTATCGTGTAATATGAATTGTGTATCATATGATACTTACTACCATGGTCTTATATAACATATTCCTTGATTATAAACTACAAACATCTACACAAATTACCCACTGTACCAGTTCCCAATCAGTACTCATTTACAGATTATTTGCATCCATTTCATCTTTAAATTTTGTTTGTCGTTAGCATAAAACAAAATATTCATCCCTCTTGTCTATCCTCTATAATAAATATAGGTTCTATGACAAAAATAATATTATTGCTATCTTACCTCCTAACAGTTAATTTTCATGTAGTTCAACACATGTTATCATTCTATACAGAAACTCACATGAATACCTATTTTACAGAAATATAATGTTAGAAAACAAGATTATAACACACAGGTATAGAACCAAAAATGCCTTTATATTTCAAATGGTGAAGGTTGTTCAAATTATAGGAATCTTGGTAGGAAAGGTGGAAAATGATTTGGTTTCTTCAAGTCAAGGAACTCGTTAAGAAACCATCATTAGAGATGCTCTTAGTGACATTGATGATGTGATGGTCTACTCAGTATTTACCACGTGGATTTGAGTAACATGGTTACCTCAAAGTTGATCAAAGGTTTGAATAAGTTTTTAATCCTCCAAATTGGAGGCATTGTTTGTTTTGATCCTCCAATTAAAAATTTTCATCTTTTAGTCTTTCAATTTTTCGAAATGCTACTTTAGTCCTTGGAGTTAAACGACATTAGAGATATTTTGTTCATGTCATCATTATTTGAAGTCTTAGTCAACCTATGCAAACACCTCGCAACACCAACACACATTCCAAAATCCTAGTGAGAGGCGCAATAATTCTAGCACCAACCAAAATTCCTTTATCAGAATCAAACCCTGCCACACCAATTCATGGCACTCCTCCACCATGCACGTTATCATCGAAATGTTGCTCAGGAGTGAAGTGGCATTGCCAATGACAGGTGTCACGTGGAGCTCCTCTAGCCTAACCTGAATGGGGTTGCTACTTTTCAGCGAATGGAGAGGGAGAGTAGGTAAGAGATGAGCACTACAACCTGCCGAAGACTAAAACCAGCAGTGGTGGATGGTTGTTAGTCAATCTTTTGGTTCTTAGAGCAAACTCATTTGTCCTGGTTACCAAAACATTGTTTCTAAATGACGTGATAACAAAAATTTAATAAACTTGCAAAAATCATGTCACTCAATTATATCTACTTGACAAATGTTGAGTAGACCACTATCTGCCACATCATGAACGTCACTAACACCATCTAATCCCAAGAACTTGAAATAGCATTATGCAAAATCAAAGACTAAAAAGTGAAAGTTTTAATATAAAAACCAATAAACGCAACATATCTAATTTGGAAGACTAAACGTATATAGGCCTTTAACAAACTTTTAAAATACTATGTCACTCAATTAAATTCATGTGACAAATGTCATCAACATAACTAATGTTGCCTAACCCTAGGGACTAAAAATAACTGTTGAATATAATGGGCTTAGCCCATATTTTATGTTATTTTGTTACTATTTTTGTTACTTTTATTATCTATAAATAAACAACCCTTTGTGTGTATTTTTACACAAGGAAAATAATCCTATATCTATTTTTTTTAATTTTAATATGATATCTAGAGCCTAGGGTTAGGGTTAAATTTGTTCGGTGAACCAACTGTTCAAGGTCATCATCCAGCTGCTCCCGCCACTACTGCTGTCACTGCCGTACGCAGCCTCCGTCCGCCACCGCCGCCGCCATACGGCGCCGACTGGGTCGGCGACACCACCTTCAAGAGCGCCTCATCCCGGCGACCACCGTGCCGTTGGAATTGCGGCAATCGGAGCCGCGACATGCCTTCAAGCTCCGTTTTCATCACCGTTCACGTCACCGCTGCCGCCGCGCGTGGTGGCGTGTCCGGCGTCTTTTTTGGCGGCAATCAATGTCATTGTGATCGTCGTCCTGCAAGTGTTCTGGATCTGTCCTCGTCATCTTGATCAGAGCCCATTTGACTTTTAGTGTTTTTCTCTCTCCTTTATGGCTTCTTCCACGGCTACTGCTGCCACTTCTTCAACTGTTGCGGTTGTCCAAGTTGCTCCTGTGTCACCATCTACCATAGATCTTACTTCATCTGATACCTCAGGTCCACCTGCTATTTTTACTGAATTTCTTAAATGGTATGAGGATCGTTAAAACTCTTGTTCCACTGCATCTGTTGCACATACAGGTATCTCTTTTGCTGGGCTCACCCATTCTAATTCTCTTGGTTCTTGGGTTCTAGACCCAGGTGCCACATATCATATTACTGGTAATAAATCTTTTTTCTCTTCTTTGTCTACCTCTGGCCATTTACCTTCTATTACCATGGCTAATGGTTCTAAGGTCTCATCCCATGGTATTGGTACTATTCATCTCTTTCCTTCTTTGCCTATTGATAATGTTCTTTATGTTCCTGGGTCACCTTTTAACTTATTATTTGTTAGTCGTCTCACTCGTTCCCTTGATTGTGTTGTTTCTTTCACCAAAGATTCTGTTTGTTTACAGGACCGGAGTTCAGGACGGATAATTGGCACCGGATGTGAGTCTTAGGTATTTATTACCTCCGAACAACTGCACATGTTGGCATGGTTATGGATTCTCCATCTCACCTTCATGCGCAATTAGGTCATCCTAGTCTTGCCAAGATGCAGCAACTTGTTCCAAATTTATCCAAGTTGTCTAGTTTATCTTGTGAGTCGTGTCTTTTAGAAAACATAGTCGCAATTATTTTCCTAGTAGTGTCTCCCAACGTGCTTCGTCCCCTTTTGCCTTAGTTCACACTGACATTTGGGATCAAGCGTGTTAAGTCTAATTTAAGATTTCAATATTTTGTTATTTTTATTGATGATTTTTTAAGATGCACTTGGTTATTTTTAATGACAAATCGTTCTGAGTTATTTTCTATATTTCAAACCTTTTTTAATGAAATTAAAAATCAATTTGGAGTTTCAATTCGAATCTTACGCAGTGATAATGTTCGTGAGTATCTTTCTCATTCTGTTAACACTTTTATGAAATCTCATGGCATTCTTCACCAAACTTCATGTGCTCATACACCTCAACAAAATGAGATGGCTGAGAGCAAGAATAGACATCTTGTTGAAACTATTCGTACTCTTTTAATTCATGGTGAGGTTCCTCAATGTTCTTGGAGTGACGTTATTTTTAGTGCATGTTATCTTATTAATCGTATTTAGAAAATAAAATTCTTCACTCTATTTTGTTTTCTCATGAGTCTCTCCATCCCTTACCCCCTAAAGTTTTTGGATCTACATGCTTCGTTCACAATTTTAACCCTGGGTTTGATAAATTATCTGCTTGGTCACATGTGTCTTTTTAGGGTTCACTAGATCTCAAAAAGGATATAAATGTTTTTCACTCTCACTTAATCGTTATTTCATTTCTGCAGATATTACCTTTACTGAATCTTCTTTTTATTTTAAGTCTTTATCTTCTCCTCTTGCGTCTTCATCTAATCAAATACATATTCCAATTGTTTGTGATTCTCCTGTCATGTCTAGTGTTCCTATTGAATCACCTCCTTCACAACTTCTTAAGGTTTATAGTCGTCGTCAAACTTCCCAACGTCCACCAAGTGATTCTCCTCTGGTGCCAGATCTTCCCCCCCCTTCGGCTCCGACAATTGAACCTGATCTTCCCGTTGCCATTCGTAAAGGTATACGTTCTACCCGTAATCCCTCTCCACATTATACTGCCTTCAGCTATCATAGACTATCTCAACCTTTTTATGTTTGCCTTTCATCCATTTCTTCAGTCTCTATTCCAAAATCTGTAGGTGATGCTTTAGCCCATCTTGGTTGGCGTCAAGCTATGCTTGATGAACTCAATGCTCTTCAGAGCAGTGGAGCTTGGGAACTTGTTTCTTTACCCTCTGGAAAATTTGTTGTTGGTTGCAGGTGGGTCTTTGCTATCAAAGTTGGTCCTGATGGCACTATTGATCGTCTCAAAGCTCGTCTTGTGGCTAAAGGTTACACCCAAATTTTTGTTTTGGACTATGATGATACTTTTTCTCCAATGGAAAAAATGGCGTTTGTTCGCCTATTTATAGTCATGGCAGCTCTTCAAAGATGGCCTCTTTATCAACTGGATGTCAAAAATGTTTTTCTTAACGGGGATCTGCAAGAAGAAATTTATATGGAGCAACCTCCAGGTTTTGTTGCTTAGGGGGAGTCTTCTGGATTGGTATGTCGTCTCCGCAAATCTTTATATGGTCTCAAACAGTCTCCCAGGGCCTGGTTTAGAAATTTTAGTAGTGTTGTTAAAGAATTTGGTATGACTCGTAGTGAGGCAGATCATTCAGTTTTTTATCGTCATTCGAATGCTGGGTGTATCTATCTAGTTATATATGTTGATGACATTGTTCTTACAGATAGTGATCACCATGACATTTCTCAACTTAAACAGCATATTTGTCACTATTTTCAGACCAAAGATCTTGGTAAACTTAGATATTTCTCGGGGATTGAGGTAGCACAATCCAATCATGGTATTGTTATCTCTCACAGAAAGTATGCATTAGATCTTTTGGAAGAAACTAGGTTATTGAATTCTAAATCTGTTGAGACACCCATGGACCCTAATGTCAAACTTCTACCTAGTCAAGGGGAGCCCTTCTCAGATTCTGAGAAGTATAGAAGATTAGTTGGAAAGCTAAACTATCTTACTGTTACTTGTCCTGATATTTCTTTTGCAGTTAGTGTGGTGAGTCAATTCCTTAACTCTCCATGTGTTGATCATTTGAATGCAGTTACTCGTATATTGAAGTACATTAAAAGTTCTCGTGGAGAAGGCCTGCTATATGGTCATAATGACCATACTAGAGTTGTATGCTTTACAGATGTGGATTGGGCATGGTCTCCATCAGATAGAAGATCTACTTTCGGATATTGTGTTTCTATTGGTGGTAATTTGATATCTTGGAAGAGTAAGAAACATGTTGTGGCAAGATCTAGTACTGAAGCTGAATATAGAGCCATGGCCTTAGCTGCCTGTGAACTTATTTGGCTCAAACAGTTACTGAAAGAATTGCAATTTGGAGAGGTCACTCAAATGACACTCATGTGTGATAATCAAGCTGCTCTTCATATTAGCTCAAATCTCGTCTTTCACGAGAGGACTAAACATATTGAAGTTGATTGTCATTTTTTTCGAGAAAAATTACATTTGGAGACATTAAGACTGAGTTTGTAAATTCAAATGATCAATTAGCAAATATTTTCACCAAATCTTTAAGGGGTCCCAAGATTGATTATATTTGTAACAAGCTTGGTACATACAATTTATATGCACCAGCTAGAGGGAGAGTGTTGAATATAATAGACTTAGCCCATGTTCTCTGTTATTTTGTTATTATTCCTGTTACTTTTAGTATCTATAAATAAATAACCCTTTGTGTGTATTTTTACACAAGGAAATTAACCCTATATCTATTTTTCTTTATTTTAATAATAACATTTCACAAAATTGAAGGACTAAAAATGATATTTTATAGTGGTTTCTAAATATTTTAAAACCCTAGTACATATGCATATTTTATAGATATTCCATAGTAGATATATTACGCTTACCTTTAAGTTTTTTATTTCTACAACAAGAACCTCAATCTTTTCGGTGTCTTTGAGAGGACTAGAAGAATCCCTGATAGCTTCAATACTGTTGTCATCTTGGAAAGGAGTTGAGGATTCTTCTTGGACAGGATTTGAAGATTCTTCCATAGAAGGACTTTCTTTTCGCACAGAAGTCTCCAAAACCTGGCATACCATAATAGCAAACTAGTTAATTTGGTTATTTCCGCACCAGGAACTTCAAGATGATTATGCTAGAAAAAGGTAGTTCATGTGCTTCTGTCTTCAATGTCATTTACAGCTTCAAAGACAATCCTAATCAATTTTCTTCCAGAAAAAGTGGTCTTCCTAAAAGCTGTAAGCAATTACAAGGCTTCAAAGTAGTTTTCAATTATATCTCTAACAATTACATATTCCCCTATTTATAAGGCTGACTGGCTACTAATAATTATCAAGACAAGTAATGTAAAAAATTGGAAGTATACAGAAATTTATCAATTATCAAAGTAAAAATTGGACTTAAATGCACTTTTGGACCATGCAGTTTGAACTATGACTCTGCTCTTCTAAATTTTTTTCAAGCCAATCACGTTCCTTAATTATTAAAACAAAGTAATTTTGGTCCCCAATGAACTTCTTCCATCCCAATTCCTCATTTTCAATTTCTGCTTAAAATATTTATAAAATTGAATTGATTATATTGTGTTTTACCCAAAACTGATCAACCAAAATATCAAATTTCACCAACAATAAGAAAACCTCAAAATTTCCCTTCTTTAAACCCTAACTTCACATCTTGTTTTCAAATTTTTTATGTTTTAACTAAATTTCTTACAACTAACCTCTCAATTATTTTAGGCATACACATTGTAATATTTTTCGAACAATCAAGGAAGGTTAGTGTAATTTATAAGTGATGTAAAGTAATGTTATTAAAAATTTACTGGGTTTTCTTTGGGTCACTAAGAAAGAGAGATATCAGGTGAAATCCCAAAAAGAAAAAAGTACTGAATAAGAATGTAATTTACTCTATTTCATATCCCAAATATATCATAATCCCCCAAGAATATTTGAATTTGAAAATAATATCTTTTCAATTACATAAAATGGACATTTACTTCTAAAAATGGAAGAACTGAATTAACTTGAAAAAATTTTAGATCAAAAGTGTAGTTAAGGGTAAATATTTAAAATATACAACCTTCTCTTCATGTTCATCGCAAGAGTTGTTGCTTTGTTGAATGATGGATGCTTTCTTAAGATTCTGATAGTCAGCGATAGCTTTATGCCGACGCCAATAGGACTGCATTTTTTTCATCCCTAAAATTTCAGACAACTGAAAGGCACTTGAAAAATACGGTAAAATACGTTTTTTTCCCTCAAAACATCTAAAAAGTTGGTTTTAATCCTCATAAACATTAATATGTTGTTAGTCCCTACAACTTTATATTAAATCTAGGGACTAGCATTAATTTTGACAGGGACTGAACCAATATTCGAGGTATTTTGAGGGACAAAACATAATTTACCCAACATTAACAGCATAGCTCTAACCTGAATAGTAGTCGATGCACTAGTCTGCTTTCTATATGTTTGCTTTCTATATCTAAATTTATTACAAGCAGCCATTGCTCGAAAACCTGTCTGCAAGACATTTGCAGAGAATTTTATTTCAATATACCGCTTCCTAGCAAGAGTTTGTCGCATCTGCTTTTGAATTCTAACTGCAGCAACTTCCCTAATTTTCATGTGATGATATGATCTTCGAGCCAGTTCTCCTAAAAGTTGAAACAATAAGTGCTTAATATAATAAATAAAGTAAATGCTTGAAGATTTTTGTGCAAAACATCTCAAACCAAAGCCTTAGAGAGTCCCTTTGAAAACGTCATAGCAAACAAAGCAGAAGTTACGGAAATAAATGCCAGGCAAAATGAACTCCAAATAGTTTTCATTATTTATTCATATCATCAACTAATAGATATTTTTGGGTAATGACTCCATGCATAGGTGGAGAAAGGCACAAAAATTGAAACCCCTTTTATGTCTCACTTGTCAAATTGAGAGAGACCAATTCCAAGGGAGAATAACCTCCATTGAGAGAAAAGAAAAAGAAAGTTATCCTCTCTTATTCACAGAGCGGCTACAGTGAAACTATTTGTGAATTTGTTAACCTTTTTGGATTAGGGTGAAATTTTATCAGTAGGATCAAGACATCTAGTTATTCATTTTCAACAGTTTGATTGGTGATTCTTGTTTAGAATGGGAGATATTGTGCTCAAGAACCCTGTTTCTGGGGTGTTTTTCATCTTCATTCTCTATTGCAAGCTTCGTTGTTTTATTGACAGGCTGGCTGTCAGCACAGATTTGTGCACTTGTTTGAGACACTTTTGTACCCATTTTGATCTATGGATGACCTACGGTTTTTTTCAAGAGAGTTTCCTAAATTTGGCTGTCTCCCATACGTTTGTGCTATTTTAATCGCTTCTATATTTAAGCTATTTATCGTCACATATTCTTGAGTGGAGGGATTGAATCAGCTGTCAGATAACAATCTCCATACCACTTTATATTTTGTCTCAAGTACTCATTCACGCTGTTTTAAAAGAGCTAGAAGGGAAAATCAACATAGGGCACAGAGATAATAACATCATAAATGAATGAAAAGTAACTTTTCTGCAATAAAAACCACTGTCCACAGGTATACAAGAGGATTCTTTTCTCGTCTGCCTGTGTGCATAACTTTCTTTTTCTTTCTTCTCAAAGATCATTAATTAGTTTCTTTTATGTTTCACTCCAAATATGATATGACATTACTATATTTCATTCCCCACCCTCTGCGATTAGGCTTCAAGACTACAGAATAATTTGTGAGCCATAAAAGAAAAAGATTTTTAGTTTGTATAGAATGAAGGTGAATCTAAAAATGAAAGGCTTCATATTTTCCTGCCACTAGAGATACCCCCTAAGTTACCAAGGCAGCCTTTTGTCCTTCACATAATACAAAAAAGACAAAAAACTAACCTCTGCAAATGGATTGTATAAAAACAGAGGACTTTTGCAATGCAAAATATGTTTTCCGACGAGAACGAGTTTTAGCATTCTTTTGAATAACTGTAGCAGAATTACTAAGCAGAAGTGCCCTCCGAGCATCCAATTCAGACATCTGACCAGCTCTTAGGAATATTTTTGTTTCCCCTATCTGCAAAATTGGCAGATCAAAACAAGTTCAGCCGATCATATAAAAGCATCTTAGAATAAAGAATTGGTCGACATGTGACTGTGCATCATTTTCAATACATCAGGTTTACACATTTCATTTCACGCCCCCAGTAAAATGGACTAGTACCAGAAAGAGATTCTGGGAAATAAATGACAGCAACTTTAATGTAGAAGGATAAAGTATTTAAAAAATTAATAATTTTGGATTCCTTTAAACATCACAAAATTCAATAGATTTCTTGCTTTACCTGATAACCTGTCAGCCCAATCTTCTCCAAAATCTTTTTACACGAATCCTTTTCATCAAAGCTGCATAAATACAGATCACTTTCAAAATGACGAACCAAATAATGTCAAACTAGAAAACATGATATATAGACTATTAAGTAAAAATAACATGGCTAAAATTGGGTTAAGTTGAACTTACTTCCCTCGAAGAACTTCCGGAGCAAGAACCCCTAATCTAGTTAAAAAATCATGAAAGGTCCAGTGAGTGGGGAATCCAGCACATTTAATTCTTACTGCTTCAAGAACACCCTACAATAACACAATGGGTGAAAATTCTATAGAGTTAAGTTTAATAGGAGAAGCAAATTGGAACTTCTAATTTCCTATTCATCACATTCTGCGGGTTATTTTCTATTGTGATTTCTAATTATCCCCAATTAAATATGTATAAACAAATAGGAGTGTAATTAATTAAAGATTGACTGAACAAATCCACTACTTAATTGAGAGAGAATGCAAAACTAGTAGCTAGCGAAGATTGTGACAGGCAATGGAAGTTTCAATAGTTCTACCCTCAGAAAATATGGTAGAACTTGATTCTCAATTTCACTTACACCAGATCGTAATTGTTGGATGACGTTCATATGTTCAAATATGAAAGGTTTCAGTAGACTATTTGGCTTCACACATCTAATATAGTGTGGCTCTGTCAGATTGAGTGTGTCCATCAATTGTTGTAATTGTAGCTGTGCAAATAAGTACAAGAGTATTAACCTTCTGACTTTTGGATTGAGGTAAGGCCTATCAGATTCTGACAATATAAAGAATCATATTTTATACACCTTGAAACGAGAACCAATGGAAGAAAACTTTGAAGATTTGGCTGTCTCGTCAGTAAGTGGAGGGAAAAGACCTGATACAAATGAACATTTGGAAGCACTTAGCATCTCTTGATGTTCAGGAACAACATAGTCTTTGTTTTTGTCTAAAAAGTGCTCAGATTGATACTGAACCTGAAAAGAAGTGGATAAATAACAACTTTTAGCAGAAACTCTGGAAAAAAATTGCATAGCAATGTTGAAAAATCAAACTCACATCTCCTGCATAATGAATAACAGTGAAGTCTGAGCGTGTCAATTTTGGCTTAATGAAGCGTTTGTGATCTTTGAATGTCTGATAAAGCTTCTGTGAAAATGTTTCATGAGTTGACTTAGGAAACATACTGCAAGCAGTCAATGAACATGCCAATAAGGGTACTAGTTATTAAAAAAAATCAAAATTGTACCTAATTTATATGCTGCATATGAACAATTTTGAAACATAATCCATGAACTTCATAAGGCCATATTATCAGGAAACATTCACAAGTTAGTGTACATTGTTCCTTACTGAAGTATTTGGTAAAAAACAGACCAAAACTTGCTCATTCTTTCACTTCAAATTCATAAGAATGACTTTCAAATCCTAATAGTGCGAAATTTGATGCGTCACATATTACATGCAGAAAACTTAATTCAAGGAAATAATGCATGACAGTTATGGAACTTAATATAGCCATTGGGAAAGTTCTACATTGCGTAAAATCATTTCTTGTGAGGAAGGAACTCCTTCCATTTTCCTATTTTTCTCTCTTATTTCAAATATCTTAAACAATAAAAAATAAAGAAATTTCTTCATACCAAGCTTCATCAAGCAGAGCAATAATTCCACCAGGTTTCTGTAAAAGAGACATTTTTTAGATATCAGTGTTGTGACATTCTGAAAGTATATTCAGAGGTTTCAATCTTAGCAAATTCTGAAACAAATATTCCATAAATATTTCAAACAATATCCAGCATATAGCAAAAGCATGTTGTGGTTGATAATCCTGGAATAGTTCCAATACCATGACTAATGATAACTGTCTCAAAGGATTCCCTTGCTAGAGTAGAGGCATATGTGGTCCATTGGAATGAATAATGTGAACAGGTCTAATTCATGACAACAAATACACACCATCAATTGTAAGCATAACCAACTGCCATACATCTGAGCCTAGCAGCAACACAATAGGTGAAATATGTACCAGACAATATTTCAACTCAACTAGTTTCTGTTTTACAATAAGAAATTATTATAAGATTGATTACGCCAAAATTATTATTCATGTAAATAACCTTGCACTGAGAAGGTAATTTAGACCTGGTAACAGCAGTTAATGACACATATCTAAGCAAACACACAGGCCTTTGCATAGCATAATCTATCAGAAAACCTAATATTTATGAGAAATGCTTTGATGGCTAAGTAATCTGCATATAACTATGGGGTGGTAAGAATAAAGTATACATTGTATATCAATTATCACAGTTTATTAGATTTTATGAAACAACACTTGCAACAATAGTTTTCATTATTTTTCTTCAGTGATAGAACTTACATAAAGGAACATATAGTTAAAAATGAGGATAAGCAATCCTGAACAAATAAAATAACACGTGATAAAAAGCCCTCCATGGAAAACAATAAGTCCAGAAATTCCCCTTAATCTCTCTAAAATATTGACTGCTGAGATGCTTTTATCAGAGTTATAGAAACCATTGTTGAGCCTGTGAAAACAAAGTTTGTAGGATATTTGATTCTTAAACGACTCAAAAGTTTGCGACCAAGTGGTCAAGAAGAGTTCAATCCTTTGTGTGCTTGTGCATCATGATGAAGTTAAATTTAAGCAAAAAGCAAAATAGGCATAACTAGTTCTGCACACACCAAACCTATATAAGGTTGTTTGGGATATAAAATCCATCTCTGCCTATGTTTAAGCTTTCATGAAATTTGACATCCTTAAAGTAGGCAGAGTTGAACAACAAAGGGAATCAAGATTTGCTCCAGCTAAATGACTGCAACAAAACTATGTTCATGTATAGCAGCTAACCATTGTATTAAATTTCACAATGGTCCTCAGATTAGAAATGTGGTTCAGTAATTGTGTTGCCTCTGAATTTCAAAAATATTACTAAAAAACCAATAAAGTATGATTTAAAAAGATCCTTTAATAAATACTAAAGCACAGACTAAAAGTTGGTAGAAACCTTTTCAATGAGATCCAGTACATCTTGATTATCTACAAATTCTAAGTAGCTCCAGTCAATCCCTTCTTTTGTATATTCCTCTTGCTCCATCTTAAACACATGCTGCAGTGCATCATTGGCATCAGATTGAATGTTGAGAGAAAAGTCTCAGTTGGGGTTGTCAAATATATGAAAAACTAACCTCATACCTGGTTGAAGTGTTGCTGCAGCTTTTCATTTGTGAAATTTATACAAAACTGCTCAAAGCTACAAAGAGGAAATTACATATCAGCATGGATTTATCTTATTTACAACCACACCAAAATGAAAGGGAGAGCTTGCTTACAAATACGCCTTTTCCAGCTCAAAATAGAGAATTACTATTCTGTTGTATTTTATATTATGTTGCTAAGTAGTTAGTCAGGTAGTCACATTTGAAACTAACATCTCTGTAACACACTGTTGAGTTAGCAGCTAGCTAGATATAAATAAGTGTACTCTCTCATCTTCTACCCAATGAGTCAGTTTATTCTCTTCTACAGTTTATTTTTGTTTCTTGGTTTCAATTATATATCTTTAACTAACATGAACGTGGATTGTATGAGACCTTGTTTTGTGCATATGTTTGTTTGTGTCTTCCTCAATGACAACAAACTAAATCTAGGGTTACTGTAATAAATAACCTAATCTAGAGAATAAAGAAGGTAAAAAAAAGGAAATAATACTAATATCATTCATTTCTTCATATCCTTAATACATAAGAACAATACCTTAAATAGTCTAAAACTACTATTTTGAGGCAAACATTTTAAATCGTCTAACTTTGTCAAATAAAAAGAAAATAGAAAATAATAAAATGTGAAATAATTAAACTAACTTAGCCCCATCAAATATAAATCTTTGGACCACTTAATTTTGGGCCTAGAGCCCATCCTATCATACAATAAAAAGATTACATTAAGAAAATCTATTCTCACCTATTTGTTTGGAAGCTTTCAAAGCCATATATGTCAAGAACACCAATAAGACATTTTGAGCTAGGATCCTGCCCAATGGAGACATTAATTTTTTGAACTAACCTGGACAGGACAAAAAAGCATAATTGTATTTGATATTCCTTCTATTGTGAAATAAAAAATCATTCAAACTTAAACGTTATTATATGTACATATGCATAGACATATACATACATACATACATACCCACACACACACACACATATATATATATATATATATGAAAAAATGACATTACCAATCAAATAAACGAGAATATAGGGTTTTGGCTAAGCCATCCCGGCTAACTGTGGCACCCAGAGGGTCAAGACTTCTTTTGATGATTTCTTCTGGGGTAATCATCACACGTGCACACAGTGCACCTTCCAAAGCATTCACATCACACCTGGAATATGAATAAATTCAATTGATAAATAATATCTATACAAGATTTTGGAAAGGATAACAGCAAATATTTATCAATACATAAGAAGTTCTGCTGTTGTTTGTAGATGAAACTTGGATTCTTCATCTTCTAGAACTGCTGAATCAGTTTCTTCTGATTTTGAAAACTTAATATTTCCAAGATGAAGAATACCAGCTACAACTCTGAAAATAGCATCCTGAGAGGAGGAAGGGAGGAATATATTACTAATTTTACATAGAAGTTTTTGTTTTTTTGAGAGAGAGCTAAGTGAATTATTAGAAACATTAACAAATGTTTTAGTTATACCTGTTCTTCCTGACTGATTCCCACAATATCCATGGCTCTCTTGGTGCTAAGATATTCTTGAGCAGCATTAACACCAACTAATTCGTAGCAATTGGATTGGTTAAGGTAGTGAAATGATCTAGGATCTCCCAACTTATATTTCTCCTTTTCCTAAATAAAATCAGGATGCTGCCAATGAAATGACATGAAGAATGGTGAATAGAAGATGAAGCTTTGACTTGCTTACCTCTGGAGGAGAAGCACAGAGAAGGTAAAAACAGTGGTAGTTACGCTCAGGATCTGAGATTTGGCAAACACGAGATTTCTCAAGCAGATAAGTTCTAATGGCTGCACCAGATATTCGTCCATACATATCAAATTGGATCTCAACGAATTTTCCGAAACGGCTGCAAGAAAGTAAAAGAAACAGAAGTATGAAACTGCTACTAATTATTGAAATCACTAATTCATAAACTAGAAACAACCTTTATGATGCACAGTACTTCTTACTGACTGAATACAAATAACATGAAAAGAAGAAATACATTCCACTGAAAATTTTTCATATGAAGAAACATTTTCCCAATTAAATTGGCGACAAGCTAAAAAGCATTGAGTATGTAAATGACGATATAGTCAAAAGATGAATAAAAATTGAGTCAATTATTGAAAAACCTGCGCCTATAATATGAATATAAATCATATACTAGAAATAACACATGGAAATCCAAGTATATAGCTGAAAAGCATAAAAAGAATATGTTTATCACGCACATAATGTAATATAAAAAACCAAGCATAATAGAAACATAACCAGAAATCTCTTACCTGGAATTGTCATTTCTAACAGTTTTTGCATTACCAAATGCTTCAAGAACTGGATTTGACTGCATCATTACAATTTAAAACTTTTGAGTGATGAGTTCAACATTCCTCAGAAATAAGCCATAACTACTTGACTCACCAAAAGAAGGGTAATCAAAACCAGAATTCATTTAATAGGAAAAAATGCAAGGCTTCATATTTTATATATAAGAAAAAGTATCATAATTATGAGAAGGAGAATACAAAGAAGATTACAAAATATCAGAAAAACAGAAGGAGAAAAGACTGGAATTTTGTTGGACTAGTTTACTTCATGATCTTAACACAACCAAGATCCTGACATCACTAAAAAATAGTGAGTCTACTTCAGCAGACTCTCTAACTTGAAATTAATCTAATTAAACTTATTTACCTGATCAACTGCATTTTATGTACTCTACTCCTATCAGGTTGCTACAATAAGTACATTGAAGAATGCCCTGATTGGTTAGATCCATTTGGAACTCGTCGAAATCAATGTAAATAAGGTAGCTATGTCTTTATGCAAAGACAGAAATGGGGAAATCATGATTCTAGTATTAGTGACTCATTCTATAAACAATACTCTCAAGTGAGTTAGTTATACACAGATTCTCTACAATGGTTTTTCATATTTTTCATCTCAACATGGTATATAGAGCCTAACAAGAAAACCCTAATCCATGTCTACCTAGTGGTCCCATATATATCAGTGCCAAAAATTTTGGAAAACCATGTGCCATTCTAGTTTCCTTTCTGCCACTGGACCTCCTTTTTTTCAGCATGTTTCATGCCAACCACTACAGTTTTCCAGCAACCTTTTCAGCAAGCAATTTTATCAATAAGACCACCACCATGTTCACTACGAGAAATCTATACAGATTTGCAACTTTGCACTAAAAAAACAACACAGCTTGTGCTCTAATGCACCCCTCCTAGAAGCTCCATTTTCTCTCTCCACTACAACTTTGCTACTCATGGCTACTCACTGGCCACACCTTCGGCCAGCATTCATACATATATGTTGGGGTTACCCCACTGCACACCCCTTTTTGCACCCACTCTCCTTGGTGATCCATAGCTGGAATGCAGACTCTGACAATTAGGCAACCCAGCCATCTCTGCAAACTTCCTCAAATGATATGACGAACATCAGACATCCAGTTCTACTACTGTTGTGCACACAAGTAATCCCTCTACTGGTGTCTCTTAGACCACATCCACATCTCTTGGTCCTTAGGTCCTTAATTACAGTGTTACTGATCATATAACATGTAGTAAATTCTTTTTCTCAAATTTTTTTCTAAGTAATTCACCCTTTATCCCTTTGGCTGATTGGTCTCAAACATTTCGTTGAATTTGGTACTCTCCATCTCGTACCATCTTTTTTGGTTGATAATTTCCTCAATATTGTAGAGTCTCAATTTAATCTTATTATTGATGAGTCATTTAACTCTTTTATTGATTGTGGCATTTTTTAATTAAAGATTTTGCTGCCCAATAGGATCAGAGTTTGGATAATTGGCTCCAAATGTCAATCACACGAACTTTATTAACTTAGACCTCTACCCATGTTGGTTAGATGGTGGATTCTTTTGTTCTCATCCACAGTAAGCTGGATCATCCTAGTCTTGCCATGTTACAACAAGAAGTACTAATTCTTTCCAAATTATCTACCTTTTCGTGAGTTATGTCGATTCACCTTTATTGATCATTATTATCGATGCACTTTGTTGATTTTAACGAAAAATCAATTAAAGTTGTTTTCAACAGTCCAATATTATATCAAGAGATAAAAAATCAATTTTATGTTCCAACTTGCACTTTTCAGAGTGATAATGCTCATTAACTTTTATCTCACCAATTTCAAACTATTTTGGCTTCAAAACGGCATCCTAAACCAAACATCTTGTTTTCGTGCCCCTCAGCAAAATAGGGTTGCCAAAGATAAAAACAGACACCATAATGAAACCACTTGAACGCTCTTCATGGAAATGCTCCTCGTTGTTTGTAGGGAATATTTTATGCTTATTGCTTGTTACTCCTAGAATTGAGATTTATGACTTAACCTTATAAAAACAGTTTGTAAAGAACTACTTAAAGGTTTCGAGGTTTATTTATAGCATATCTTTAGTCAATGTGGAACTAAATCACCACCCCCTTAAGGCTACACTTACGGCAATTCCCAAAGAGAGCACAACAAAAGTGGACTAAGGATGACAACGATTAAGGTGGTCTTCCAACCAATATCCTACCAATTGTATGTCTTTATTTGTTTATCAAAATCAAATACCTGACTCTAGTTTATTCCCTCAACAATCCCTCTTCTACTTGTTACCTCCTCTAGCCTTTTGGTTTGTGTTATACTCATAATCTCACCCTTGAGCTGTACAACTTTGTAATTGGTGGGTCATTGGTCACCCACACTTGAACCGTTCTAATACACATCTTTTACATTTTACTATGGCCTAGTTTGGGCACATCTCTACTCAATCCATGGTCCTTTTCTCACTAAATCATTCTATGCCTTTTAAAGAAAAATATTCCCACCCTCTAGCTTGATAAACTTTCACTCTCAAAAAGGTTATAAATGCTAGTATCCATTTCTATGTAATTCCCTAATCTTTGTTGGTTTACCTTCTTTGATTTTATTCTCTTATTCATGTCTACTTTTGGCTCCATCCTAATTGTGTTGTCACTTCCTCTCCCATCAATTCTAGAGCACTTTCAACCCCCAAAGTTGTCCCATGTTTCAAAGGTACCATCTTTTACCCGTCCCCTATATGTGTATTGAGGACAGGCATATAATATTATCCCACTACCACTACTGATGAGATTAACTCTCCTCTAAAACCAATTACTATGCCCCTTTCAACATTGCCTCCAGTACTTAATCTCCAAATTACTTTATGAAAAGATATATGTTCTACCCATTACCCCTCTTCACATAGTCTCACATTAAGTTATCATTGTTTTCCATATTACATTATGTTTTTTTATCCCCTTTGTCTTTTGTGCCTAGCTCTAAGATTGTAGGTAATGACTTTTATCATCCTGGACAAAGACAAGTCATGATTGATTAGATGCAGTAGTTCATGTTCCACTAAGGAAAATTGTTGTAGGCTATCATTGGAATTTTATATGAAGGTTGGCCCTGATGGTCAGGTCTATCACCTCAAGGGTCATTTGATTGTTAAAGGTAGGCCTGTCTTCTTAAGGTGATGCTTTCTCTCTCATTGCAAAAATGGTCTCTAACAAATTATTTTTGTCTATTGTTATTTGTTATTGGCCCTTCTACTAAATTAATACTAACAATGTTTCCTTTAACAAAGATCTCATGTAAGTTTAAATGGAGTCACCTACTGGATTTATTATTGGGTTCTTCTAGTCTAGTTTGTCATCTCCATAAATCCTCGTATAGTCCCAAACAATCTCCTTGAACATCAGCACTATATTTAACAATTTTGGTAATCAATCTTTAGTTCCATTTAGCCACAAGATGCATATACTGGACCATGTACATCTATAATAGAGTAATCACATATAGTGATCACCACATATCACTCAAGTAAAACAAAACCATTGTCATCGTTTTTCTAGACAAAGGATCTTGGCATACTTCACTTGTTCTTAGGAATAGATGTAGCACAATCCAAGAAAGGCATCATGATTTCACCGAGAAAATATCCAATGGACATTTTGGAGGAAATAAAGTTGATGAACACTAAATTTGGGGAGAGTCCTATGAATCCCAATACCAAACTTCTATCAGGCCAAGGAAGCCTTTTTCCAATTTAACCCAAAACATATCGAAGATTAATTTGAAAACTAAATTACCTCAATGACTCATCTAGATATCTCATTTCCAATTAGTGCGAAAGCCAGTTCATCAATTATCCCCACAACATTCATTGTAATGTAGTGATGTGTATCATGAAAAACTTTAAGGAAGCCCCGAGACCTATTCTACGAAGGCAAGAATCACACTAATCTTGTGGGATAATAGATTGGGCTAGCTCTCCCATTGACAAGTGATCCATTTCTATGTTTTTCATTTTTATTGTAGAAATTTTGATTTCTTGGAATAGCAAGAAGCAAAATGTTGTGGTAAGATCATGTATAAAAAGCAGAATATAAACTGTGTCATTCTTTATGACTTATTCTATAAATAATACTCTTCAATGTGTAAGTTATTCAAATTGATTGTATCCCGTGGTCTCTCCTATTTTTTCATCTCAATTCAACAAATGAACAGTCAAATTTATTAAAAAATAATCATGTTATCTATCTTTCTCAAATGATGTCATAAATCAATATTAGTAAAGGATAAAAGTTAATAATTCATTAGCTAACAGATATTAACTACGCCACATTATCTTCACATTTGAATTCATTCTTTTCATTTTGTCACTCGATAATGACTGGTGAGAGTAAGATAGTTGGTCCTCATTATTGTTCTTTAAGTATCTGTGACTATTTTTCCAAGCATCACTGTTTTGTTCTTACTTTGGCAAAGATCATGGAAACAGCTTTAAAAATACGTTTCAGTAAAAGTCACAAAAAATATGCAGAAATAATAGCAACCATAATCCAGAGTTAGATAACCTTCTTACCTCTAGAACTTGTTTTTCAACGGTTCGTCCTTCAGATGCAGCGTGACCACCCAAATATGCCAGGTACTGCATAAGCATTTTGGTGGTTTCTGTCTTACCAGCACCACTCTCACCACTAACAAGAATAGAGTTGCTTTTCTCCTCATTAATCATTTCCCTAATTTAAACAACCAGTCAGCAATAAGAATATCATTTAATGAGAAAAGTTTAGAGTAAAAGCAGGGAAAATTCACCTATATGCTGCTTCAGCAATAGCAAAAACATGAGGGCTCAAGTCTGCAGTCCTTGCTCCCTTGTATCTTTGCATCACATCAGTATCATAGAGATGTGAAAGACTTTGGAAGGGATTGATTGCAATGAGAATATTTCCGGTATAAGTCTGCCATGATGTAAAATTATTATAAAAGAGATGTCAATACATACATGCAGTTTAAATTATTCATCATGTATCGTATTTCCCTTGTATCTAGTCTTTGTCAGCCATGATTTCAAACTGAATGCGGGGGGTAATCTTACATATATTTCATTCATCATGTATCTAGTTTCCAAATTATGCAGCACTCCTGGCTCATGCAAATAAGCAAGCTTGGTCATGTCATCAACACCTTCAGCAGGCGCATCCACATCCTTGGGATATAATTTTGACAAACGGGAAACAACCTAGTGACATGGAAACAGAATAGAAGATTATAGGTCCAGATTACATGAGCAAACATGTGTGCAGCAATGTTGCTCATGCAAAGGAAAATCAATTGCATTCTTAGTCTCATCTGGCATAGTGTCTATTGACTAAAGAACTTAAAGAGATGTCTCCAAAGAACTTCTTAGTTTGCACTTTTATAGACTTGTAGTTCTTAAGAAATAAGAAGTGACAATTCTGAGTCACATAATAACAGAATGGCTTCAAAGTCCATGTAATGTATTTCTCATTGCCAAAATAAATCACATTTCTAATAGAGATAGAGACTGAAATGTTAAGTATTTCAAATACGAGACAGCTTGCCTATATGCTCCTCTCAAATCACAAATAACTATTGTCCCAATTGGGCAACAGCTTAGACTTTCCTTTCTTTCTTGCACTGTTTAAGGCATCCCCTTCTACCCTTCCACGGCTCTGAAACTAACTGTTCCCCAAAAAGAGAAGGGCTAGAAAAGAGAATATATATATATATATATATATATATATATATATATATATATATATATATATATATATGAAAATCAAGGAGGACACCATAAAACATAGATGCTGGTCAACTGGAAATAAAAAATAAATAAAAGAAAACATTTCTCCGTCCCCCTTAAATAGGATGCGCAAATTATCTAGTAAGATCTATATCTTCGACAAGAACAGAAAAAACTGTCATTTAGCTTGAGTTTTTCTTTTATAATTAAGGATTAATGATGTCATGCCCCGAAGATGTTGACAGAAAATTAAACAAAAGCATATTTTAATGGATATTAAAGTTTTCTAGACTACCCTTGCTAAATATTTTAAGGACAAGATCTCCTCAAAATTAGCTAAAATGTGTGTTTGTGTGTGTTTATTAAAAGGATAAATAACATGTCAAAAATACAAAAAATGAAGTTCAATTATCTTGAATCCTTAAAACTAGAACATCACAGAGTGGAACTAGGCATAATTTGGAAACACGACATTGAAAGGCTGTGACTTATTAAACATTTCAGTTTACCTTCTTCTCGTCACTAATTTGAATTTCAGCTTCTTCTCCATTGATATTCAGTACTTGGCCATCAGTCCAAACTACTTCTGGATCTTCAACCCAAACATGAGAACCAACAACAATATTTTCTGGAATCCCCTGAATCATTTGTAATCAAAAGCATTAAGAAAGTTCTTGGTTACAATTAACAAATGAAGGTAAATGGCCACACTAAAACAAAGTCAGTTTGATGTGTCTGAACTCTTAAGTATCTTTTGAAGAGAACAGCGGATAACAGAAACAACATCATCTGCCCTATAACCCTTTACTCTTCATTTATTTATCTAAAGACTGTTGGAAGAGGTTTACAACTCATTTTGCTTTGGAAGTTCAGTCTCTGGTAAACAAATACAGCACTAGTTTTAAACTTCAAACAAATAAAAATTCAATATTTGGATTATACAAAATGATTATAGTCATAGTCTTGGGACCCAATATCACCTTATTGCCCTGCTTTTGCTATGAATGGAAAACATGATTTTGGAAGTCCATACCATTGACTTAGAAATTATTAGCTCGGTTCAAAATATTCATATCTAATTGGGGGAAAGAAGAATATTTCAAGCCTCATCGAGTTATTGAGACTTGAGATACATACAAAACCTATCTTGTGACTGATATCCTAATCAATGTTTTTATTCGGTATACCAAAACAAATAATCATTATTAGCACAACCATACACTTTAGGTAGCCATGTACGTTCTTCGCAGCCTACATTGGACTCTAAAATGCACTCTCCTTCCCATTCTCAGTACGGAAGAGCATCTCGGTTAGATTGCAGTATATAAAACATGACGAGAAAACTAACAATATCCCCCAAAGAATTACTCTCTCCTAAGTAGTCCTTAGAGTAAACAGATTATATAAATAATTCCTGAAGTATTAGAAATCATACAAAATAGTTCCTCAAGTATTAAAAAATCCTTAAAGTCAGTCCTATGATGCCGATGAAATATATCGATACAAGAATTAAATTAATGGATATTCAATACTCTGAGAACTACTTATATGACATCATTCCAAAGAGAGCACAATACTTGAGCTACAAAATTGACGTTTTACTCAAAACATGACTATATATAGGTCCAATCAAACCTCTCAGTCTCACCAAAACTTTTGCATTCAGCAGCATTCATTAGCTTTCTCATCTTCTAGGTTTTCAACCACTTCATTTATTATCCCTATCAACGTCCAAAGTCACATGACCTTACGAATCGTAAAATCTCTATAAAAATCAAGCAATTTCGAACCAATGTAGAGAGAACACTACAAGCCTAACTAACAAGAATTCGATTCTGCAAACACCGATCGCTCAAATCGAAATCAGCAATAACCGTACCATTATTCTGAGAACATGAACCTCGGCCGAATAGGAGTCACAGGCCACGAGAAGCACGTGCGGACATTTTCCAACGGTGTGGAAGAGAAATGACGGACGGAAATTGGAAGCGAGGGAGCGGAGGTTTTGAAGTTGCAAGAGAGATCGGAATGAGAAGAGAAACGAAGAGAAGCGTTGTGTTGGAGCATGCCTAGCGCGAATGGAGGAGTGATAGTGATGAAGGTTTGTGAGAGCAGAAATGTCCGAAGGCCCTGCAAAATCGCCATGCTTGTGGTTATTCTTGTGCCTCGCACTCTTCCCTCTTCTCTCTTCTCTCCTCGCAGCATGGACTTTGCGGGTACCAACCATACACGTTGAAAAAGTTTGAACGTCACCTTTGTATAATTTTAATTAGAATCTTAATTTTGTCTGTATCGGATATTAAATAATAATTATATATAAAATAATTATATATAAAAATTCATTATATTGAGTATTAAAAAAATTTCTTATTTTTATATAAACTTCAATTGTTTAATTTATGTTATCAACGGAGTAACGTAATTATTATTTCTTTCATTTCCAACTCATCATTTGTTTCTTTTCTCTACAATTTCGTTGAATTTACCAGTCAATTTATTATCGAGAGAGAAAAGTAAGAAGATAACTTATAATGGGAAAGGAAATGGGATTAAAGATAAAATCAAACACTATTTGAACGAATAAAATCATATATTAAACATTCAGTAAAATAAAATAAAAATTAATTTTAAATAGTTAAATTTATAACATGATTAAAAACTTAATTAGACATTAAATATTATGCTTCCAGAATGGATGACAGATTTTTATGAAAGCTAAAAGCTAAGAAACTAAAACAACATAAACATGTTTTTTTTATTACAATGTTAAATCATTTTATATTCTGAAACAAAAATCTGATTTGAAAAAGTAATTTGTCTGCGATATGACCCATTCAATATTTAATGCTTTGACATTAGTTTAGTCAAAAGTCAAGAACCTGGAAAATGGAAGACCACCTTTTCAAGGCATTTTCATCTTTTCAAGAGGCTGAAAAAGAAAACCGCATAATATACGTCATTGTTTTGCAATATTATCTATACCCTCCATTCAGTTTTTAAACATTTTAAGATTTTTCTTTCACTCATAATCGAAGAAATACAATAAATTATTTTATTTTAATAAAACATTCTACATTATCTTAATTTATTTCTTTTTCTCTCTATCCACCTAATAAATACATGTATCAATTATTTTAATATTCAAATATAAAAAAAACATAATCAATAAAAAAGTAATTAATATGATATTAAAGTTTACAAATAATAAATAAACAAAAAACAGAAGAATTCCCAAAATTCAATATTTAAAAACATGTAGAGGACGAGTTTTCTTTTTTAATTAAATTAAATTTTCCTTTAATTTTTGCTAAAATCATTTTGAAACTTTTATATTTTTAATGGTATGATTTCAATTTATTTTGATTGATTTTGATTGAAAAATTTTAATATTTTAAATCAATTAAAAGGTTTTTTTATCGGCAACAAAATCAATTATAAAGGTACAAATCACTCTTTTAGAAACAAAAAAAAATGACTCAAATTTGAAAATTAAACAACTTAAATGAATCTCTTTAAAAGTAAAAACCAACATAAATTTTAATAAAACAATGAAATAAAAAACATATTTCATTATTTCCTTTTACCGATCAATCTATGGTTTGTGATAATTGAATCTTTATTTCTTCTGTTGAAATAAAAACATGACATTTTGCTTGCTTTTTAATTTTACGTTTTTTCTGATTTATTAGTTTACTCACTTTTGATTAACTTTACATGGTTTCGTCTATATGCATCTTGAATTTTTCGTGCTTTCATTCTGTTAAATTTATTTAAATATGTACTTCAGATTAATTTACTATTTTAGATATTTCTAATATTTAATTACTAAAATTTTCAAATTGAAAATATTTTATAACTTTAATAATAATATCATAAAGAGTAATAATAATCTGAGAGTATTTGAATTGAAAAACTCAAACTAGTGTGTGTGTGTGATAACTTATAATAACAATCATTAAAATGTATGCAAATGTCAATAATTTAATGTTTGTTTTTTATTATTATTATTATTATTATTATTATTATTATTATTATTATTATTATTATTATTATTATTATTATTATTAAATTGCGAAGATCTCAGTGATTAAAATATTTAAACACAGAAGTTAGCTTAGTTTACTCTCTAAAAGTGAGGGTAAGAGTTGGATCCATCCATATAATGCATGCAAAGGTCCGTTTGCTTAAATTTAGAATAAGAAAAAGAATCAAATTATGAGAAGTAATTTATTTAAGATCAAACTGAGAATAGAATGTCTGGAATCCATTGATGAGTTTGAATCAACATCACAGCAGTTAGCTTTAAGATAATTTCATTACATATTGAAAACTTGAACATAAAGAAAGAGCAAATCTGAATAAAAGAATCTTTGTGAGGGAAAACATTAACAGTTAAAAGAATGTATAGGCATCTTGGCATGTGAGCAAACTCTCACATATGGTAAATATTTAACCTAGCTAGCTAGGCTTAAGGTCGAACCGGATCAGGTGCTGAAGGCCTCAAAGGACCACGTGGAAGAACTTGTAACAGAAGACTATCAAATTCCACAGAACCCTGTTCATCATGCAAAGGTCTGCAACTTGCTCCACGTTGAGAAAAAGCAACCATAATGGTGAACGCGATCACTATAACCATCAAAAGTATCCTCCTCGTAGAGAAATTAGCCATGCCAAACAAAAAGAACCTCTTAGAATAGAGCTTTAATATTTGGAACAAGTTTTTCTTGGTAGAAACTGATATATATGTTGGAGATTATTGGTGAGGAAGGTGAAGGAGCTTGCATGCACGTATATATATATACGTAAGGGTTCTTCAGTTTTGCAATTGGAGAATGCGTCGTGACTCGTTTTTCTTGACCGGGCTAATATACAAGGGTTTGAACTTGAAGGTTGAATAGAAAATTGAACGAATCAAAATTCGAATACTAATAAACCTTGGTCACCAAACATGAAAACGAGTTGTGTAGACAAGTATATATAATAATACCATGGTTTGTTATATATGTCAAAATGCCTTGTAAACTCAACCACTTACTTATGTTTTCCGTTGAAATAGTTACACCTAGTTTCTAAACCCCCGTAATCACGCACTGATTGTGATTTTCAACTAATCAATGCAAATAAATATTTCTCCATTATAAGAAAACCTTTTTCTTCCTATTAAACCAGAAAGTCAAAAGGTCACAATCCTTTGCCATGCTGTATAATATTGCATGCTAATCCACCGATATTGAATCAACCGTATAAAACTTCTTGTCGCATGCTGACGTATCATGTAGGAATGACGTATGTTATTTTAAATAAATAATTTGAAATTAAATTTCTATAATTACCTCTAAAATAATTTAAGATAATTATCAGCTAACATTAAAGTTAGTTAAATTATATAAATAGCTTTATATTAAAAAATTATACCACACAAATTTGCATCCTCCATATGATTATTCTTATACGTAAAGTATTTAACTATTCCCTCCTTATCTTTATCTTAAAAAATACTTACATTTTTTAGGAGATTTAGTTTTCTTAGTTGTCATTTTATAAAACTAAAAAGTAATATTATTTTTCATTTATATTTAATTTATTGATATTACATTATAACTTTTTTAATAGATATGTTTTTGACCAATAATATTTTTCACAGTAGCTAATAATTCACTTGATAAATTTGTATATACTACTTTAAACGAAAAATAATTTAAAATGAAATGAGCCTATTACAAGTTTTGTTTTAATAAAGTTTTCTTACGACAGATTATATATTTACCTACCAACAAATCATGTAATTATATAAATGCAGTTCGAGAATTATGTAAATTATCGATCACTTCATTAGTTAACTAATTAAAAACCACACTCAATTACCAATTATAATTAACTGCTAGACCATTGCAGGTAACGTGAATTGTTTATTAGGGTATATCATTGTCAGCTTCACTTATTCTCTTGTTATATTTTTTTCGAACTTTTATATTCAACTAAAAGAGAAAAGTATCACTAAGAAAATGTTATAAGAGTCAAATGTACATGGTGTCACTCTTTCACATGATGTTATCATGAAAGATGTATCATGTTAAAATAAAGTGTAATAAGAGTCTAATGTATATGTTGTCAATTGAAAGATGTCTTTTATAAAAAAAGAAATATACATTAAGTAGTTGAGATAATTATGAAATGAGATTAATATATATATATATATATACATATATATATATACATACATGTATATATATATATATATATATATATATATATATATATATATATATATATATATATATATATATATATATATATATATATATATATATATATATATATATATATATATATTGATGATGTGAGTTGATTTGATATTTTGATTTTTCTTTAATTTTTTGAAAACAAATTTATTAACTAATTTGTTTAAGTGAGTTATAATAGATTTTATTGTCAAATATTTTTAACTCATGTGATAACTAAAATTTAACTCGTATTAATATTTAAGTAAAACAAATGAGATAGTGTAAGCAAATAACTAATAAATTCGCATTAATGCACCATATGTGAATTGTTAATATGTAATCTAAATTTATAAAAGACCAATATGGAACTCACATTAATAAATTACCATTAACGTGATAAAACATATAAAGGGAAATCATGTTTGCTTATGTGCCAACAGTTATGATACTTTTTATTAGTCCATTCATCTCATAATAAATTGTGTACTAAGGAAAATAACTTTCTAACCCGTTTTAACTAAACAAATGATAGTGTATAATCTGTTGTCATTGAAGAAGACTCGGGAAAATAGTAATATTTTCCATTTTTATTCTATAATATCATTAGGGTATTTTCTAACCAATATATTAAGAAGGTTGCTAATTAAAGAATTGAGATTAAAAAAAGGTTGTTATTAGAATTTACATTTCAAGAAAAAATTATTTTACCTATTATCAAAATCCGTAAATAATAACAAAAAATTATGAATAAATTAACATTACATACGAATTAATCACGGACAAAAATTCATAGATAATCTAAGCATAGGTAATTTAATTACGGAAATTGAGTCCGTAGGTGCAAAGTAATTCAGCTATTTGAACTCGATCATTGATTTATTTATTTAAGCGCATTCATTTAATTAAATAAATAAATTCAAATTTAAAATTATACTTAAATAAATGAGTCGAATATAAACTTTAAAAAATTGAATTAGTTATATTTCAAACTCGATTAACTATTGAATGCCTTTGTGCTTATTAACTTTTTTAATGTGAAAATCATTTTAATCATTAAAAAAATTGTCAATTTATTCGTCTAAGCTATTTACATATTGCTTTAAAATATGTAATTTTACTTTAGAGAATGTTAAATTGATTTTTTTTTTTTACTTTTAGTCAATAAGTTACGATTTTTTTATTTATTAAATAATGAAAATGTAAGAGTCTAAAACTTTTGAATTTAACACATCACATATTAAAAACATTTTTTCAGTTACTGGCATTAATAATGATAAATTTTAAAAAATGAACAAAGAATTTTTTTCATTAAAAGTATTTAATTTATAAAAAAGTTAAACAACTGGAGTTCAAACATGAACTTTTTAACCAGTCAAGTCAAAGTTTTTTATTAGATATTTTAACAAATACTTTAACTTGAACACCTATATCTTTTTTTCAACTTCATTGAACTCGTTTACACTAATTAATAAAATAGGAAAGTGTAATACCTAGAAAATAGTTATGGAATAAAAATTAAACCAAAATTTAATTTTAGAGATAAATAAGATAATACCTATTTTTTTTTACCAGAATAGTTGTTTAAGTAAATAAAAGATAATTATTTACTTTTTATTTTTATAGCAAACACCAACTCTCTCTCCCTTAAAAGATATTCTGTTTTATTTTAATAAAAACTACCAACTCTCTCTCTAAAATATTCTATCTCTCTAAAATTGATATTATATTTTATTCTAATAAGAATCACCAATTATCTCTAAAAAGATATTTTATCTCTCTAAAAAGATATTCTGTTTTATTCTAATAAAACTACCAAATCTCTCTCTCTTTAAAAATATATACAGTTTCGTTCTTATGAAAACCACCGCCTCTCAAACAAGTTCTCTTTAAAGTTTTCTACCTTCTCTCTATATTTGTGATCTCATAGGTTATCAGATTTACAATCAAAGGACATCCCTAGATTCCTATCATTGAGTAGATCAAGAGTGTCCGATTAGATTCTTGAACAGAGTTAGGTTGCCTGTGACTTTAGGGTTTTTGAGTATCTCTA
>Ga0209700_103010_pt1 | contig 33079 bp, 6 predicted proteins | sample SiratroredBW_FD_187528 | JGI IMG/M metagenome (GOLD analysis project Ga0209700, IMG submission 187528) | Root nodule microbial communities of legume samples collected from California, USA - Siratro red BW (SPAdes) (version 2) | ecosystem: Host-associated > Plants > Roots > Nodule | place: USA...
AAACTGATCGAGAAGCTTTATTTTATTTTATTTTATTTGTAATTTTTAAGAAGATATTTTTATTAGATCTTTTGTGGAGAAGTATATTTTTAAATGCATTATGAATATATTGATTTTTATATTAAGGTTTATTATATAATTCTTATAGAATAAAGTTCCTATTATATAAAAAATATGAGATGTTACAAACAGTGTGGTCCCTCAAAATATTGGAAAACTCGTGATGTCGTAATGGTCATAAATGGTTGCGTTTTGAGAACATTACCCTAATTAAGGAATTGAATTTTAATCTTTTTTTTTTTATTATTCTCCTATTCTTTATAGATAAAAAAAATGTATAAATTAGATTCAGGAATTCGTCAAAGTCGAGAAGAGCTTTAAACTTTATAAATGCGATATTTATGAATTATTCTCTCTTTTTTAAGTGATGTATTTGTGAAAGTTTTTTATTTTATTTTTCAAGTTTAAAACAATATTAATTATTTTTTCGTTTATTATATTTCTATATTTCATCTAATTTTTATTTAGTTTACATGTATATATTTATTACAGTGTACAAATGAAAACGATAAATAGAAAATCTTCTAAATATTCTATGAAAGTTAAAAAAAAAATATCACGTCTTTTTCTTACAATAAATTACTCTTACAAAAACTAAATGGAGAAAACATTCCTTAACAAAATATTTACACCATCAATAAACTTAAACCAATTTTTTTTTTTGTATAATAATTTGGTATTTACCCTTTATAAGGATATTTTCAATGCAAATTTCTATTTAGGATATGATGAAAGTCTGAATTTTGTATAAAATCTTAGGTATTGAGAATTAAAAAATAAATTTAATTGTAGAATTAAATTATTTTTTAACTCATAAAAATTGAAGTGTTAATAAATAATTGTAAAACTATGTTTGATGAGATTTAACTACTTAAACAAAAATTACAAGAAAATCTTAAAAAGTTAAATGATAAGATTCTGTCAACGTAAAGTATGATCCTATGTGAAGATCTTATAAACTTTTGCATTAAAAAATGTTTTAACAGTTTTGTTGATTTCTTAGAGTATTTATCATAAAAAATGTTTATTAATGGTATTTTTACTTTTATTTTATTTTAAATCACTCATATTTTTACGATCACATTAAAATAATTTATTTAATTATTAGAAAGTAATTCTCAAAGTCTAATAAGATTTATTATTTTTATGTTCTCTTGAAAAACCTTAAAATATATAGGAACTAATTCTAAAAAATGAGATGCGCATATATTGAAAGAAGTTAGTTTTCTTTATGTTACTTTTAGAATTTTACGTTATTTTTAGATAATAGTAAATCAAAATGTAATTTTTTTATAATAAACTCAAATATTATGATTTACCTGTGAATTAATTACTTAATTCTTTTTATAAGACGATGGATATTATTTATGACAGTCTTCCACTCAATTATTATATTATAAATTAAACTTATAATATAATATTTTATACTTAATACCATAATAATACGATTTAATTAAAGCTAAATTATGTTACATTCAACGATTTAACAAATAATCAATCGATAATCAAGCATAATTCTACTGGAGGTGATATAATTAGAATTAAGATTATTACTAGGATTGGAAAGAATTTACAAAATTGTAAATTGTAATAAAATCGTAATACGAATCATAAATTTTATTTTTTAAATAATATTATATATATATATAAAAAGAAAATGAATATTGTAGAAAATGTTAGATTTAGAATTTGTTCTAATAAGATCCAAACTAAGTTCATTGAAAAAACAAAGAGTTAATCATTTAGATTAAAATCACAACATGAATTTATTATATTAATTTTACTTGAGTAACGTGGAGGCTGATAACATATATAACAAGTAATTACATTAATTATAATTAAGATTATATTTTATTTTAAACAAATTGAATTCATCTATCGGGCAACAAATAAACTATAAAAAAATGAGAATTTATATATATATTTTTATAATTTTATTCTATGATCTTATTAATTACTATGTTACGATTATAAATAACCTTTGAATAGCAGATATGATTTTATCAATTTTAATTACCTTAATCGTTCTTCTATATAATTTTATTATGAAATAATAAATAATAAATAATAAATAATACTTATACCTATATAAATTCTTCTGTTTAGAGAAAAAAAATGAAAGTATAATCAACAAATCATTTGGATAGACGGAAAATAAAAGAATAAAACTATTTATTTATTTATTTTGAAAACCTATATTATCTTTGTATACTATGTATATAATTTTTAAAATAACATGTTTATTTGCTTTATAAAAATTTATAAATAATATTTGAAAATCAATTTAAATATCCTAATCATCACATACATAATGTTATATATATATATATATATATATATATATATATATATATATATATATATATATATATATATATATGTATGTATATGATTCTAGGTTGAATAAGTTTTTGATATTTTTAAAATTACTTTATATTAAATTAATATTTCTAGAAAATTAGTATTTTTTTATTCAACACTTAATAAATATATACTTTAATATTAATAGTAACTTACTCTTAAATTAACCTGTAATATCTTAATAAAATATTTGTAAATATATTAACATTTGACAATATCAAAACTAGTACAAGCATTCTTAATTAAAAGTTGTTATAATCAAATTAACATATTTATTAAATTTAGAGAATAAAAGTTATTAAATTTTCTTAGAAAAATCCTTCTCTTTCAAAGGTTTTGCTACATTGAAAGAATGTGATGACTACACATTCCATGATTTTAATTTTGAGTACTGTTGTAGAAATGTGATTAAGTTTCACTTATTAATACCATACTCGAATTTATTTTATAGTTAGAACTAGTAAATGTGCATCTAACAATTTATTTGTATCTATCTAACATAGGAAGCTGCCTTTATTATTTAACCAAAACTAAATATTTTCTTTTGTTTTGGGAAAGAACCATCACCATTCCAATTTACTCAATTTCAGTAATCTTTTTTTTTTATCAAATCAGTTTCACACGAATGACATTGTTTTATATTAAAAAATAATAATATTACTATATATTAAGGTATTTTAAATAATTACATTCATAGTATACTTGAATTAGTGCAAATTAAATATAAAAAAAATTAATCACCCTATTGTATTTATAAACAAATTAATGAGTTCATCAAAGTCAACCCCAATTCATCATCACCCACCTTTTTAATGCAGGAACATCTTGTGACACCATAGTGCACACTGTTCACAGATGTCATCTTCCTTTACCTGGAGGAACATTCTATGCCATTTGAAATTTTATAATTATACATTTCAAATGTTCTTTGTTTCAAGAAATAATATTTTATGGAGTAACATCATATAAATACCTACCCTTCTTAAAACAATTTTTTTGGAGGATTGAACAATCATGCAACGTTGACATAAATAACACATATGAGTTAGTTGTGTTGTGTTATGTGACATGTGAACCTCTTCAGATATTTAATTTGAAAGAACACAGACTTTTGACTTTATGCATATGCTATATTTTGCAATTTGGTTAGGTTAAAAAATTAACTCTTCTTTACCTAGTTAGTCTCTCCAAGAAACAGCTAGCACACAAAAGTGAGTTGTAATCAATTTTTTTTTAGAATATTAAGGAAAACAATAGAAAAAGAAAAGTGGATGATTAGGGATTTGTCTCTGACCTAGGTAAACTTTTTTTGGTACGTTGCATTAATTATTAAGAGTTAAGTGTGAAGTTGACCTAATTTACATGCTATCAATTATTTTCAATTGAAAAGAGAATAATGAACAATTGGTAGTAGAGGCCACACCATTAAGATAACTTTTAATTTGAAACTTCTAACTTATAGACAGAAGCTAATTAACAAATGAGAAGATGAATTTCTTTAAGTCAATGACAACCATGCAACTCTTCATAACACTGGAAATTTGTGGAAATAATGCCTTCAATGTTAACACAGTCAAATGCCTATTTTTTTAAGGAATAAAATTGTCATTAATATGTGGTTAGAATATTAAGAATACAATGAATGAGATTATATATGTAATTAGAATATATATATATATATATATATATATATATATATATATATATATATTATTATGTAATAAGAGTTAAAATTGAGATTTTAATAATAAGATTGTATATAAACGTGTGATTGCAATTTTTTTTATATTATTTCCTACAGTAACTATTCACCAATCTTCTTTAATAATTTTGTTTCGTTAAAACCTAATTTTAATTAAAAATTAATACAATTAAAATATTTTATAAATTGAGTACATATGTTAATTTCAATTAATATAAAATTAAATTGTTCTTTTATTTTCTTAAAACATTCTACAAATGTTATGATCTTAAATTTATATTTCTGTGAATTTTTAATGATGATACCTATAATTTCAATTTTAATTATTTTTATTAAAATTTTATAAATTTTATTAGAATAACATATATTTGAATATTTTTATTTTTTTTTACTTTTATTTCTATTAGGCACTTTATTATTTTCTACACTTTATTTATGTTTATAATTTATTTTTGACATTTTATGATTTTCTTTTATTGTCCTGTATCTTTACATTTTTTATATTATTTTCCTCTATTTTCTATCTTTGTAACTTTGTACTTTTAGTTTTTGATACATATTTACCCATTCGAATAAATTTATTTAAAGTAATATTTTTATTTTTAAAGATACTTAATATATATATATATATATATATATATATATATATATATATTTAATCTATTAAAATCTAACATATAGAACTATAATGAAAATTTTATCATAAAACATGAAATAATAGAAAACAAAAAGTAAATGGTTCATTCCTCAGATACTTACACAGAAAATTTGTTTTTGGAAACAAAAAGGTTTGTTCAGAATTTGAAAGTTAGACTATGTTTGAATTAAAATAATTATTTTTTATGAATTCAATTTGACTGTTACTTCTAAAATAAAATAAAAAATAGTTTTAATTTTTCAAACTTTAATTCAACACATCAGAATTACTAGTTCGTTAATAAACACAAAACCAGGTTTGGTTGATGAATCAAACATGCTAAGTTCATATATAAAACGGACTTTTAATTTTAAGTGTCGAATTTTAAAAAGTTAACACATTATCCAAGTTATTGAATGTTTATTTATTTATTTTAATATCTTGTAAAAAATTAAATAGAATCAAAATAAATAGTAAAAGATAAAGAGATGAAGAAACAATATAAAAATAAAGATAAAGAAATTAAACTCTAAATTTGAAAAAGATGTTAAACCATTAATAGATGAAATAATGTGATGAATAAACTATAATAAGTAGATTATTTTAAGGTTAAAATTTACAAAAACATATTTTATATAATTACTGAAAATTAAATTTATCCTGATAAATTTTAATTATGTCTTTATTTTATTAAATTATTTAAATCTTATTTTTTTTTTTAAAGTGAATGAACATATATTGGTTGATTATAATTTTAAATTCTTATAAATTATAATCAATCAACATAATAGAATAAAACTTTTAGAACGCCTAATTAAAAATCAATCTATTCCACACATTAATTTTAATTAGGTATTTTTTTCAAAACATTTTTTAATGCTAATCACATATTAGTAAATTAATATAAAAATTAAACATAGAGAAGAACAATATAATTAAAATAAACCTTTGATAAATTCAGTATCAAATCTTTATGATTTTGAGTCTCATTACATTTTTTCTCAATAAAAAAATCACACAGTGAATTTTATTTTGTATATCTTTTCATTATATTTTTCTTGTTTAACAAATAAAATTCAATACTTTAAGAGTCTTCTATATTGCTGCTTAATTAAAATTTCTTTCCTAACTAAGTTTTAACAGTTTTATCTTTAACTTTTAACGAATCTTCAAAACTACTTCATTTTCTTTTAAAAAAAAACTAAAATCCAAAAGTGGCTAGAATATATCTTCAAGGTTAAAAAGCCAATTATCATGTTGAATAATTCATGTTTTAAATTTTTGTTTCAAATAAAGTAAAAGAGTGGCTTGGTTCTATCTACATTATAATGAGACAAAGGTAATCAGGCCCAATTTTTTTTCTAGGCCCAAATCACTACAAGGCAATCTCTTAATAGACACATTCTTCCTGGACTTGCATGAGTTCTTCCTACACCCCATATTATCTAATCTATGTTATCTTGATGTGGACAAAACTGTGGAAAAACACCATAATTTATTCCCCGCAAATTATTCATCATTTTTCAATATCATCATTAAAATTAAATAAAAATATGAAGAAAAAAAGTATAAAAATTACGTTCAAAACGGAAAACTTATTTTTGTTGTGGATAGCTCGAATAGAGAACAGAAACTTGTTTTTTGTTGTGTGTGACATTTTCATTAAAATGCCAACTTGGGTAGTTTGAATAGCAATAATGGGAAAATACCAACTTGGGTAGTTCGAATAGCAATAATTGGGGTGCTAATAGTAAGTTATCCGCAACAATTTTTTTATAATTATGATATTAAAAACTTTACTCAAACATCCTCATATTCTTCTTAAATCACTCCTTCCCATTTTCTCTTCTTCCCATTATATATATATATATATAAACCAACCTTTATAGTACTTTTTTCTTACCATTTTTATGATATCATCACACACCTTAAAGTACTTATAGTGGAGAAACATGCATGCCACGTTTGATTGAAAAAAGATAAATAATGAAATAATAAATTACCGAACTTTGAAAACAATGTCATGTTTTTGAAATGATGGAAGGAAGAAAAGCAATTTGCACAGGCAAGGTAACCTAGTTGGTGTTAACTCTATCACTACAATAGTATATACTTAATGCCAGAAGAAAATGATGGAAGCAAGTAAGAAAATTGACATATGGCTATCATCACTTCTTATCTTTGGTACCAAAATTTTAAAAAAATCAAAGGATAAAAGATAAAAGTTGAACCTAACTTATGCAAAAGTGAAGTATACTTGATAGGTATCAACTATAGAGTGAGTCATGTTTAACAAGATTTTTATTCACTTTTGGTCTTTTGGAAGAATAGTTTTTGAATATGTCTAAACTGTTGACATGTTAAATATCAACCATTTTTGTTGAACATGTTTAATTGTTTGTTTATGTGTTCATATGCTTCCACAAAATGTTGTTTCTGGTATATATGTGTCAATAAACCAGATGAGTGTGACTTATTTTTGTTCCATTTTACTATATATTTCTCACTTTCACATTAAGAATGTAGACACATCAAACAAAAAAACCCTATCTTATCACCAAACTTTCCCAAGTTTGTGATGGCAGACAGAATAAAAAATAACCATATTGCTTTATCCTTTAGTCAATGGAGTTTAATTAGATGCATAATATCACTCTGTTTTGGAGATTTTAAACTTTTTCTTTAAATCTAGACATGACAAGTGATATGCTAGAAACAAGATGCACCACCAATTAGCATAGGCCTTGTCACCAACTTTCATAACATGTCAAATTATTTGTGCACAATACACTTAATATTACTAATAAATAATATATTTAATCTAAAATATCTCCATTAAATGTATGTAGCTTTAATTATTAATTTATAATATATCATGATAGTAACTATTGTCTATGCATACGACTTCATTTAAATATATAACTAAATATTAATTTTATTTAACTCATTATTATTTATTCATATTATTATAATATAATTATAAAAAGTGTAAACACGGAAACTATTAAGCGTTTGTCTATCAAGTTTGTTAATTATTTAATTTATTTTTGAAAAAAAAAATCATCATTTTGAAATGTGATATTGCGTATATTTTACATTATAACTTCTAAATAATGTTTTATCTAAGAATGATATGTAGAAATAAAAAAGGAGATAAAAAAAATTACAGAACGTATTATAGAAAATCAAATTAATATTTCATTATATATATATATAATCATATGAATTTACTTAAAAGAACGATCTTTTTTAAGGAAAAGAAATTAATATTGATATATTATAATAAATAGAGACGAGATATCAATATGAAAAATTATTTTTATAACTTTGTCACATCATCGATTACTAAAACAAAGAAACCAAATAGTGAAACCTCCTTATAATGTCTCGATTAGTTATTATAACTATCATATTAGGTGTAACAAAACTATATATTATATACCATAAAAAACATAATATCTTCTTATACATATATTATTGGCATATAAAATTCGTCAAAATAAAATATAACTAAAATACCTAACATAATATCTAATATTATTAATTAAAAGTTCTGCTGGTTTTCTTTCCTACCTACAATAAAGTCTATTTTCATACTGAGTACATTAGTACATTTATCATAATATATACATATAATATAAAATTGAGTTAATGAAATCAAATTATAAACATGTTCATATCATTATGTTTTATTTATCATGCATATGAGTTCATTTTTAATTATACATTCTATTATAATTAAATATAAAATGTTTTAGAAAGATTATAAACTATGATAAACAAACTTCATCAAAATTTAAATCATGACACATTTTATTTAACTTACACTCTTGCTTACTCATTTCATATCCTCTTAATCAAAATATACTTACTTAAGGAACCAAATCAAATTAGACATAAATAAGTTATGTCGCATCAAATATACGTAAATTCTGTACATTTAAAAAAAATGGTGGAATCCTTCTTGCATGTCAAACATCACTCAGAGCATAAATAATACTATATAAAGTATGTAGTGCCTAAAATATATTCAATTACAATTTATTTTTTCTATAAGAATGAATTTTATGTGGAAGGTTGAATGAGTTAATAGAACCACTAACTCCAATCACCTATTCATTACTTGCTTTGATCAAATTTTGGTGACGAAATTTATAACCCTCTCATATCTTTTCTACTTTTTTGGTGTTAGTCTTACCCTTTAGTCTATTCTCTGACAGAGTGGTAGAATTAAATCGGTTTGGGCCTCCTTTTTGAACTAAAAGCAACTAAATCAATTGAATATGCGACTTTCCAATTTAAAAAATAGTTGATATTCATATGCACCTTAAGATGTGTGCATGCTACAGAACTGTTTTTAAGATGAAATTGCTTTGAAAACATCCCACTCCAGTTTAATATTATTTTATTGGGGTTTTGTAATTCACGATCACAATTATATAAACAAATTCTGTTTTAGTTTGTGTATTAGATGAGATAAATATTTATGTAGATATGGTTATGATAATAGTAATTTATAACAAACAATTTTTTAAAAATGATACATATATTTTAGATTTATAATAAATAATTTAGTTTAGGATAAATGTAAGAATTAGAATTTTTTTTTAGAATGTAAATGGTTTAGCTAAAAATGACACCTAAATATCTAAATAATTTGATTTAGGTTACTATCTTTACATAAAACATTTTTTTTCTTTTTTTTCTGACTTTTCTATAGGTTTATAATCTTAACCTTCTTCAGATTAAAGATCAAATACTATATCTAGACTCGTAACAATGAGTATAATAAAGTAGTTCGATCAGAATTTTAAATAGAGTAACTTCAATTTCTATTTTTTTTTGGTTCAGTTCCCAAACTCTTTCTTTTTCATCTAGTTATGTGTTACATGTAATGTTAATAAGTCTTTATTAACTCAAAATTCTAATAATTTGATTAGATCATTAAATAAGTGTTTTTGGTGTAGGTTAGGATATTTCTTTAATATTGTAAAATTGAAGCATGTTTATAGGTGTTGTTGTTCTTCAATAAATGACTAGTAGAATGTTAGTATGTTTGTCTATTACTTTAAGGATATAACTAAGCTATATAAGAAAATATATTGAGAAGAAAGGATATAACTAAGCTATAAGAAAATATATTGAGAAGAGGAAAATTAATTATGTTTGGAAAAGTAACTTATAAGTTATATGTTAAACAATTATTGTATGTATTAAATATATTGTAATACCCCAAAAATAACATGCATAAAGCTAAGCATTCTACTAATCATTATTAAGATTCATCAACATACAATAATCATTTAAACTAAAGTATTTAAAAATTCTACCTTCAGAATTCTACTAAAACATAATTACAAAATATCTCCAAATTGTTTTTCAAATTTAGCTTATGCCTAAAATCACCACTCATTCCAAATGATCCTTCATAGACTCATCTACAACACCATCTGCTCCCATGTCAAAAACATGCTCATTGCAGACAGATATCAAAACACAAGTACAACAAAACAAAGGGTAAACTAACCAAATTTTTAATAATACTTGAATATTTCAGTAAACTAACCAAATTCAAACACAAATATTAACACCACTCAAGTCTTTTATTCAGTTACATGCACCATCATAATATAAGACACTGACACACTACAATCTTGACTCTACTTCCGGAAGACTCGTGCATTGAATAGACCTCGAGATATGCACTTGTCATACATCTCCACGCTGTGAACCCACACAGTCTCCACACAAATGAATAATCGTGTATGAGAGGGCTAGTCCCCCTGAGACTTTCCAGCTATGTTTCAAGCTGCAGTCACCCAGTTCAGACCTCCTTCGACTTAGTAATAATTGTCTATTTGATTCATACTACTAGTAGAGTCAGGATATTAATAGTTCACCCGATCCTTAGACAATGCACTTCCTAACTAACCCAGACACGTATGTTTTCTTTCGTGAAAACACTATGCCTAGGCCTTGACCAACTTCATCAATACTCTATCAATATCAACATCATAACATAGATCTCTACTAATTCATTCATTCACTTTTCAATCTCAATCTCAATCTAAAAAAAAAAATGAAAGAAATTCTTAAATCATCAATACAATTAAATTTGAATTATCAATTAATCTTTCTTGTTAAATCCATACATTTGCATTATCAAAGAATCAATCAATCAAAACAGAAAGCCCAAAAAACAAATTTTTTTTATTTAGGATTTAGCTTGAGCGAAAATCCCTCTCGCTTGAGCGAAAATCTTCTTGCTTGAGCAAAATTGGTCCAGAGAGCAAGGGTCATTTTCGCCTTGGCGACCATACCCTCGCTTGGGCAAAAATATTTTCTCGCTAAGGCGAACACCTCTTGCTTGGGCAAAATTGGATCCGAGAGCACCTCTCAGGTTTCCATGTGACTTCGCCTAAGCAAGATTTCCTAGCCTGAGCGAAAAATGCAGAAAAACCAACAGTATCCACTACATCAGAGTTACCATGCATGCCTCAGATGACTAAATTGGGTGAAAATCAAGCCACATACACGATGAATAGTCTACCTTAGCACATATTATCTATTCAACAGATCAACATACCATTAATTTTCACACAGCTATCTCATACATGCAACATTCAATTCAACATTAATCCAACATTTCAGACCTGCAAGAAACTTTACTAGATACAAGTTGTACAACTACTACAATCATTAACTTCTCTATTGGACTTAAATTTGTAAACCAAACAAGCATAAACTTAAGGTTAGCTTCCCTTACCTGAATTGTAGTTAAAATTCTCTATAACAATCCCAATAGCCTAAGGTCCTCAGGAACTCGAATCTGCATCAAAGGACCTCTGATCAACGATCAGACTTACAGACTAGGAAGATGAGCCCACAGAGGCACCGTCTGATGGCTCAGAGGCCACATGCAAGCTCAGTAAGCAGAAGAAAGCGAAAATCACCTAAAACTGACACTAAAGGAAGGGGTAAAAAACGAACTTACTCTATTGGAGATTCTGATCGAGTAGACTTTCTCTGTTCTCCGCCACGAGTCCAATGGTGGGCTCCGCTCGAGAAACTGATGGAAGACAGACGCGAAGTCTTAGATTGAAGTCAGAGAAAATAGAGGTCAGAGGTTTTAGAGATATGGTGGCTAATGAGACTTGATTACTAACTTTTCCTATAAATACATGTTTTCAATTTAATAATATAATAATCAGCTCATTCTACTTTTACCACTTTTACTCAGATGACGAATTTTCTAAATTGTTACACTAGATTTAAAAGAATAATTAGATTTCAACCTCGTATCCATATGTATATAATCATTCTTCAATATATAAATATATTCAATAAACCTAATGGGGCTAGAGGATTTTTCAAAGTTTAAATTCTTACCTTGCTCGTACCTCTTTTAATTAGAATCTAAGGAAAAAAAGAAGGAAAAGTTGAATAAAATCTAAAAAATTATATACTTACTTTTAGTAAACCATTTATTGGAACCATCTTCATATGCTAACTGCTTTCTCTCCATAAATATATTTTGAGCACAATAACTCACCAATGAAACTTCAATCTTAAAAGAGTTGAAATAATATAACTATAGAAAATTAAATTTTTTAATGAAATAAAATATACACTATTATAATTTATTTATAAACTTTTCATTTTCTTATCCATTATAACAAAACTTCTTGATGACAAAAAAAACTCCTATCCTAATTAAGTTTTTCTCATTGGAAGAAGGGAAAGAAGAATAAAAGATGGAAGGCAATTGAAGATGAACTTTTTTATCACCACACCCACCTCACCAACTTACGAGCTCACCGTTCTTTTCTTTTTGAGTTTATATGAGACTGCTTCTTCCTTCACTTCAAGTATTTTTTCGGGCGTTTTCAAATTTTTTGAATCTATCTAAAATGTTCTTAAAATAATACTATAAGGACCGAAATATCTCTAAACTCTAAATCTCTCCATTTACTTATGCTCATTTCACTCTTTTGCGATGCCACCTCCAAGTAACTCAATATTCCGTTTTGCTTTTCTTCGACCGGTTTCGTTCCATCATCCATTAATAACAACACATTTGACAATCATTTAAGGTATGCATGATGTATTGAAAGATTTGTAGAATATTTGGGGGTATTTCGTTTGGTTTGTGATTTGGGGGTGCGTTGTTTTTCGTTTAAAATGAGTTACGAAACGGGATGTTTCGAAACTGTTCTCCGAATTTGGAGGATAGTTCCAGAATATCTCATTCCACAACTCATTTTATACTAAAAATGAGATGCAGAATGAGATGTTTCAGAACTGTCTACCTTCTACCTAGTCATACCAGCCATCTTCATAAATATAAAACCGTAATTTCATAAAAGATATATTTAAAATATTTTCGAAATTTGGAGGTGCCTCAAGGCTTAGAGGTGCAGGAAGAAGTAGTGTTTACATGATTAGGTCTCAACCCCAAAGACCCAAAATTTATTTACTATTTACAACCCACGGAACTACTATTCTCATCTCTCAGTCTAAACATAACTATCATCTCTAAAATTTAAAACTAACCCACATACATCCCTTAAATACATATTTAATTATACTAAATTAAGTATAAATTAAAAACCTTAACTATCAATTTTCAGTTATTTCACCCTCATTAATATTATCACGAAAACAAGTGCGTGTATTAGCAAAATATTTATTTAAATCATTCTACTTTTCACGAGCTTCAACAATAGTAAAAGTTTTGTACAATTTGGTTCCTTCTTAACTCTTTCTTTTAGTCCCTCTTGTTTTGTGATGGCCAGGATTAAGAGAAAACATTATTGTAACACTCGAAAGAAATGATTCAGATAAACTCATTTACAATTCAAACCTCAACTATTTATTTAATAGTTTTTATAATAAATCACTACTGTTTGACATGAGAAGTTGATTCTTTCATCATCTCACTTAACTCTTATAACATCATCTAACATTTCAAATAAATAAACAAATTAATTAATTAAAATAAAATAATACATAATAAAATTACTAAAGTGTTCTGTTCTGTATATTGAATACTAATAATTTCATAACTAAACTAAAAGTATGAGCTGATGTTTACATTACTTAATTATAGCATAATGTATTTACCACCATTTCGACCAACATATGCAATTGCAAATATAATAAATAAGTTATGAGAAACATATTATATATAAGCTCATAATGTCAAGTAAATAATAAATAACCATTATCACTAGCAACACTGTCCATATCTGCTTAATAAATATCTTGAAATGCAATCTTTCATCAAAGGGTAAATTATTATGTACTTTATATTATATTTACCCTCTTTATTTTTAGAATTATAATATGATGCATACTATTTATTTGTTCCATATACAAACACTATATTGTGACTTTTACATATTTTTCTAGCTGTGTTTATATCAGTCCAACCAAAATTTCTTTTTCAAACTAACTAAACACGTTTCAATTTATAAAATTTGCCGGCAAACATATCTATAATAAGTATAGAAGTGTAATTTATTTGTAATCAAGCACTCTACATAAAAAAAAATGTCTTACATGTGACTTTACCTATTAAATGATTAAGGACTTCTAAATTTATAAAATAGTTCTTATCCACGTATATAAAATTCAACAATAATAAAAGATAAAAGCAAATCTTTAACGAAATTTGGTGCATTTAATCACTCCAATTTCTGTAGAAAACAAATGAATCCAGTGACACATAACCAAACATGTGAGTGTGATAGTTCTGTGATGTTGGGTAAGAAAGGATGAAGATGGTGTGTGAATGAAATCCCATACAAAAAATGTAAAAATGGAAAAGGGGTAATATTTGGTCTCCCTTTTGCATGGTCTTTGTAGATGTGAGGTTATGTTTGAGGCTTTTATGATTAATTTTGTAAGTTTGGAGGATGAGGAGGCCAGAAAAGATAAGTGTATGAGAAAGGCAAGGAAAATTAGGAAACAGCACTGTCTCACGTTGGTTGTTTTCTGGTCTGGTCTGGTCTAAAAATAGACACCAACTGCTTTTTGCAGGACCAATAACTGGTAAAAGTAGTTGCAGTTGCAAAACCGACTTCTTTTAACCATTTACAACTTTTGCATGCTTTTTAAGTTTTCTTTAGTACTATATATTATTATTATTATTATTATTATTTGAATCCTATTTATAAAATCACTTTAAAGAAAATACATATAGCACCTCTTCATAATTGTCTGACTAATATATTAATCATTTTTCCTTAAAAAAAAAGTCCACTGACATGCTTTTATCCAACTAGTAGTGATAAATGAAGACATAAATGACATATTATAATTTAGGAATAATTTACTATAATCTTAAGTAATATGACCTATTTTACTAGTTAATACAGTGAGAATAATTTTGAAACAAAAATAAAAAATTATGGAGATCTTATATTTTCTAAAGATGAATGAGTATAAATTTTATTTTATAAATTGGAGATGGTACGTTCTTTAGAGAAAGAATTTTTTAATAATAATATATAAATAAATGTAAATTTTATTTTATAAATTGATTTTATAAGGTTAAATTAGATTTAAAATTTATTTCTTAAGATAATATCAAAACTTATTTTAGTAAGATTGTTAGATCTATCAAGTTATTCGTTATCAGATAATTATCGAGTTATTTTTAAATATATACTCTCACTTATAAATTGAGCAGTCTGAAGAAAATATGTTACACATCCTATTTGATTAGAAATAAAATGTTTCAATATTATATAAATGAATATAAATTTTATCTTACAAATTAATTTTATAAGATTAAAATTTCCATGTTAAAATTTTTTTTAAAATTTTATTATTGATAATTATATCAAAAGTAAACTTAAGCCTAACTCAATCTTACAAAACCGAATTATAAGGTAAGGTTTACATTTTGTTATAAACTATTAAAATATCTCATCTCGAGTCGATTTGAGATCTTCAAAACACCTATCTCATGTCGAGACTCTAAACTCAAACATAAAATTTATATATAAAGATGATCTAGTATGATCTTTAGTATGATCTGATAATTACTTAATAAAATCAACTTACAATATAAAATTTATATCTATTTATAAAATATTAAAAGACCGATGTCTAATAAATGTTATTTCCAACAAACTACAGTGAATTAATTTTGTTAAATGTGTAAATTTATACAGCTTGTTTGAGTTATGTGTGATAGATGAAGGTATATGAGGGGAACAGAATATGCAATGAATATAATATTATTAGAGAAAGATTCCAAATATAGAAAAGAGTACTTTTTGCAGAAAGCGAGTGAGGGTGCGTGAGATTGGGCAGTGTGTGGCATAAGAAATATCTTGATGGATGCCTCCACCACTCTCCTTTCTTCTGTGTTGTGGCCCCCAATCATAACCACGCGCACTCACTCACCCACCTTTCAAACCCCTATTCATTGGAAGCTCTCATGCACTCTCACTCACACACCACTATATTTCTCTTCCAATTTCCCCTCACCTAATTCACATCTGGATATTATGCTTATTCACAATTTATGTCTTCAAAAACCTCTTTTTCATATAATTTAAACCAATTATTTAGAAAAATATTTTTTTTCTCCAAAGAATCGAATCAGTAATATCATAGCGAACGGTGTCACAGTGGATAGTTTATAGTGATTCATTGTTATTGAATCTATTCCATCTTTAAATTATTTTTTGTGAGAAAGAAGTAGGCAGAATAATTAAAAATAGGTTAAGGGAATATTTTTAATTTGATGAAAAAAAGATAGAAGCTTAATAGGAGGATGGTACGGTCCCCCCTGAGGCCTAATCTTGGTTGATAGTGATACAAAGATTGCCCTTTGCAATTCCTATTTTCAAAGGTCCATTTCTCCATCAAACTTTGCTGTATTATAGGAGAGAGAATAACCCACACTTCCATCAATTAGTCAACATTTTCTTTATATATATGCTCTCACTTATGGAATCAAATGACTATGATTGATATTTATTACTATTCTTGTTCATTGCTAAAAAGTTTAAAGATATCATCATATCTCATTCATCACTAAAAAGTTTCAAGAAATCAACTAAGAGAAAGTGTTTCACCTTCTTTCTTTTTATCAAAAGGTTTAGATGATTCAGAGCACTATTTTATATGAGAACCAACTCCTTCTTAATAAAAATATTATTTAATATGAATTTTAGGTTGTTTTTAAATTAAATTAATTACTTCTATAATTTTTTTATTTTAAGAATTCTTATAATAATTTTTCATTCAAGATACTCTTAGCCCAAATGTCCTCATAACTCAAGTAGTATTAGAAAATGTTTTGCTATTTAGATTAAGACTTTCTAGCCTCATAGTTCAAAATAGTATTAGAAAACACTTAACTATATTGTTTACCAATGAAGTGGGTTTGAGCTAAATATGCGTACAATATTTTTAATGGTACAAAGTTTTATGGTTCAAGTGTGGTAAAAAGGATATTGATAAAATTATTATAATAAATAAATAATATTAGTAACTATAATATCATAATTCTATTATGGCAAAAATTATAAAAACTTGTTTTGTGCTTTAATATAAGTGAATGAAATAAATTCAAAAGCGTAAATTAAAGTTAAAATATATTTAAGACTTAATTAATTTGAACTATGTATGAGATGTTAATGGGTTGGTTTTAAATTATAGTAGAGAAGGGTAGTGTGTTTAATTATAAGGAGTGAGAATAGTACTTTGTTGTGGAAAAATAGTAAACAAATTTGTGTTTCGGCTTTGGGCATGGATAGAAAAAGAAAATGGAAGGAAGGGGAATGAGCTCGGTAAGCGTGAGTATACGGGTGGCAAAAAGAGTCATTTCAGTCTCTGATATGCTTTATTAGATTGTCAATTTTGTTAAAATTTTAGTTTTAGATGATAATTGTGAGCCAAATTTCAGTATGAAAGTAAACTTATAGTTTAAAATAGGTTTTAAATGGTATAATTACTTTATGACTTAAAAATTTAGAAATTTATTTAATAAGTTTAAGTCAATTTGATTTTTGTCTTCAAAATAACTTTGTAAATAGTTGATTTTAAAGAATCCAATAGAAAGAGTTCTAGAAATTATATATAGAATAAATCAAATATTTCATTTAGAATAAAAAAAGAAAAAAATAGAATAAAAAATATAAATCAATTGAATATAATTGAATATATATATATATATATATATATATATATATATATATATATATATATATATATATATATATAACTAAACTAAATTAAGAAATGAAAATGAAGAATTGAGAAATTCTTGAAGAATTTTAGATTGATTTTATAAGAAAAAAGATAAATTTAAATAGAATAAAAAAGAAGCGGGTATCATTAGTTTGATTAGAACAATGAAATACTTAGTTAATAAAATGTCTAGGTTAATGACATAATATTTTAATTAATAAACTTTAGTTATGGTTGTAGATTTAAGAATTTTGTTGAAAGTTGAATTTTCATTTACTTGAGTGTTAAGTAAAATGAAAATGAAAAATGTTATAATTTTTTAAAGTTATAACTTTTGATAATTATATTTGCATTTAGATTTTTGTTTAAGTGAGGAATCTTTAAAGATAAATTTTGCAATTTCAATAGATCCTTATTCAATTTTCTATATAATTAAAAGGATTGAACATTATATTCATTCCTCATCATTTTCATTATGATAAGGATGTCAACTATCAATAATGATTGATATTTTATTTTGAGTAAAGGACACCTTATATTTAGAACAAATTTGTAGCTGTTTTAAATAAAAATAACAACTTGACTATACAATACTTTGTCAAGAACCTCTACATCATTCTATTCATCTTTTCTATTTTAGATTTTGCTACTTATTTCATATTATTATTATCTTACGATTGTTTGTTATTATTAACTTAACATTTATTTGTACTATGATGATCTCAGCACAGTGATTAGGAGAATAAGAGATTTTCATGATTATGCTGAGAAAACTTTTATTTTAATATATATATATATATATATATATATATATATATTTGAAATTTTTACATAAACTAATATAAATTATAAACTTATAGGATTTTAATACTTAAAATAATTATAAAATTAAAATGAAATATGCTATCATACTTAAATTAAAATTTCAATAATATTTATTAATAAATTTGCATAAAAAACAAAAATATTAATAAATATTTTAGGTTCATTTTAATTTTTTAAAATGCTAAAAGTAATGTATTATTAAAAAATGAATTAAATCGATTTTCATACTACCCTTTATTCACGAAAAGAATGACATCTAACTCGTACAATTTGTATCACCATTGCAAACCAAAATGCAACCAACAGAAAGGCAGACAAAAATCAAGCAAAATATTATATAAAAAAGATTGATCAAGGAAGAAGAAAGAAGAAAGTTTGCATACGAACATCGTACAATGGCATGTGTACTTGTCGAAAACCTTTAGTCTTTATGTTGTTTTGGATGATTAATGTCCGAAGTAAGTGTTTGTTTGAACTGGTTTATACTCTTAAAGAAAAACGTGTATATTTTGTTTGTGTTATTTAAAACATTATAATTTGAGTAGATTTAAAGTAGAAGAGGATGAATTTCGAGAAATGAAGGTTATTTGGTTGACTTAACTTTTAGATGATAGATGAAAAGAAATTTACATGATGATATCTTCCATATGAATAGATTTGAAAAAATCTAACTTGAAATGAGGAAATAACCCTCATAAATGAGGTAAAAATTACGAAATAACTTTATAAGTGGTCACTATTTTAAAAATTACAAAATATTTTTTTAAATAGATTTAAAATTTTCATTGTTCACGAGAGTCAATTATTAATTTCAAAATTATATCAATTAAAAATTTAAAATAAATTTATAACATCTATCAAATCATTTCTAAACTTTCATAATTAATTTCTTCAAATCCTTTCTAATCTTACTATCTATCCATTAAACCAAATAATCATACCACCAATCCCACTCTACTAAAATTCCTTTAAATCTATTTCCTAAGTCTACTGTCCAAACCAAAATAAAACAAAGAAACACAGTTAATAATTTTGAAGGTTAAATAGAAAGATAGAGCATATATGCAGAGGCAAAAGCACGTTAAAAGGAATCTGAGTCCTAGCTGTAAACTTGTTGTTCATGTGAGTGTAGCCACCAATGAGTGTGATTGGAAAAGACAGTGTGAATTGATGGAAAAAGATGATATGTATATATATGCAGGGTATTAATTATGGACAAACACCCACAATTTCATCACAGATCAACCACTTACCAAGCTTTTCTCCAAATCAACATTTGCAGTTCATTAATGGCCCACACTTCTTTTTTCTGTCAACTCATTTCATGTCATACACAGACTATGTCCACAACTAAGAAAGTTCATAAGTTTGGAGTTAAAAGTTGATGGAGTTAGGAGTTTAAGCATGTCTTTAGATAATAGTTAGGAAGATGAAATGAGTTCACTGCAACTAAAGTTAAGACAAAAGTAATTCGATGTAGTTTTTAGTTATACCTTTTAATTTAACAAGAGTTTTCAGTGAATTTTATTTTTAATTGAATACGAAAAGAAACTATAAACATATTCATACAATGCTCTAGTTTTAAGTTTTTTTTTAATATTTTTTCTTTATAATACTTATTAAAATATTTTTATTTCCAACTTAAATATAAACGTCTTAAGATATTTTATAACATTAACAATTTAATAATGCAATAAAAATAAAATAAAACTAAATAATATAACTAAAATATTTGATTTTAAATAAAAACTACAAGAGTTTAGAACTAATAAAAATTAAAAAATGAAATATGTTTTTATGAATTAATTTTATAATATTATATTTAAATGCTTCAATTTTATATTTATCAAATAGTTCAACGTATATCTACTAATAATTTAATAAACTAGTTTAATTACCTGTTACTAGCTTTTAATTTCGTAGTTTTGTCCAATATAACCTATATATAGTATGATGTTTCTCGAGCATATAGTTATACAAGTTGGTTAGAATATAATTGTGAAATGCAAATGTGTCTGATATCAAAACATGTGAGAAATAAAACTTTATTTAGGGTAATTTCATTTAAAGGAAAAGAAGAGAGTTTTATATGATTTAATTTAGAAAAGAAGAGAAAAAACAAGTGAAAAACATAAAGGAAACTGATAATGTTTTTAATGAATTGTTTTTTGAAATGAATATTTTCCTTTATTTTTATGTCATTCTCTTTAAATAAGTTTAATCTCTCTTTTTCTTTCATTATCGTTTCTCACATTTTCTTTCAATTTTTTCTTTTTTACTATCCAACATAGTACGAGAGTAAAAGGTGGTCAAATGGGCTTCTCAAATTAAAAACAAAAAGATAAAAAATTGAAGTAAATTTGTAAAGAAAAAAACAAGAAATAGTAAATTATAAGTTTAAAATTACTTAAAGCAGCTTATAAATGAGATTTGTAAGTTATTTCATAAACCTTGTAACTTAATATGACTAAAACAAAGTTTTTGATATACGAATTTATTTCATAGTTTCTGTCTGATTTTTATAAATCTCTTCAAGTATCATATGAAAATAATATATATATATATATATATATTAATAATTTTTATATATTATTTTTATTCTTATCAATTTATTTAAAATTAATTTCAACCTCAAATATTTTAATATATATTTTATGTTATTATCTATTTATCATGTACGTTATTATTTAATTGTTTACTTTATTTATTTTTGAGTTATATTAATAGTTGTGATATTATATTAAGTAAAGTATAATTAAATCGTAATAAACCACGATATTTTTTAATTGATAAAGTTATACTAGAACTAACAATTATAAGTTTTAAGCTAGAATAAATATTTGACATTAACATTCGTTTTAAAATACTACATTTATTATAAAAAAATTATTTAGAAATTAATTTTTAACTATCAAATAAAATAGTTATTAATTATAATAAAAATAATTATTAAATTAATTTTTTATTATTAAATAATTATAAAATAGAAGTAATAATTAAATTTAATAATTAATTAATATTATCTTCCTGTATCCATTACTTTTTGTTTAATTATGGTTAGTATTTAGTTTTTCACCGTTTAACTTTTATAAAACTTTATCTAACTTACTTTCATCAAATATATATAGTCTATGAAAATATGCTAAAAATTACTAAAGTAAGTTCGTGCATAAAAAAAAATAGTTTACAAGGAAATAAGTTTATTATACCAAAAAAGGAAAAATCATCGATTGACTAAATATTTTGCAAACCAATTAGCAGGGTAAGATTCATTTCAAACAGTTTACTAAATTGTGGCATCAAGGTTGGAACTCTGCAGTATCAATAGCATTTTCGAAACTCATTATTGACACTACAATATATCATATAAAATTACTAAATCAAAATTAAAAGAAAAAAACTAACGTGATACTCAAAAATCGACTCAAAACGTTGACTGTCACAGTTTATAGAATTAAAAAATAAAAGGATATTTCAAATATATTGGATTAAATAAATAATAAAAAAGTGTAAATTTTTTAACTAATTGATTTTACATTGTTATAATTGTTATTATTTTTTATTTATTATATTTTTAGTAATTCAAATAGAGTTGAGTGCTCATAATATATTATCCCTAAGCTGGGACATAGCAACTTTTGTGCTTAGAAATCAAAATTCTGTGTTATCACTCCCTCTTTATTCCATCTGTTACAAAATTAAAACTCAGAGTGTTTGTATACATATAAATAAAATTTGAAGTATAAAAAACATGTTCTTGATATTCTGGTTGATTTTGAAGTATTTGCTTTCATTTTCTTTTATTTCTGCACCTTTAATTTTTTTATCCCTTTTTCTTTTTATCTTAATTAGACTCTAAATATATTGTTTTAATTTGGTGATTGACCAAATATTTTTTCTTTTCACGTACAAATTAACAAAGTAGAATTCTTTTAAAACATTTTACCAAACTAGTAAAAAGCCAAACAAACTCAAGTTTAGAGTATTTCGTGTCACATCATTTTTTAAAGTTCATTTTATTGATGCCACGTCGTGTCATTAATAAACTGGTTTTTTATTAGAAAAAAAGGTGACGTGACACTAAAAACTCTAATATATAAACATTAAATAATTCTTTTGAAAAGTCACATTTTAATAATAATAATAATAATTTGTTTATAACATAACCCTTTTAACCAATTATTCTTTCAAAAGCTTTTTTACTTAAATTAAAGAAAAAAAAAACATGTATGATATATCAACGATTCTAATTAATTTCATATTAATGATGCTTTCATTATGGATGACTTATTTATGTTCATGACATCAACTTTCAACTACAGGTAAGATTTGAGATTAGTGAAAATAATGTTAATGGACTTTTATAACAACACGTTATTCCTCCTTTAAAACACGTATTAGAACCATCTCATTACTGAAACCTACAAACCAATAATGGTACAAACACATACATACATAAAAGTGATAAAACCAACACATTATCAATGTCATTTAAGAGAAGAATTAACACATACCAGAACAAGTTTTCTACTTTCTTCAGTACCTTAATTAACAACCTTTCCCATCAATGCCTCTCAAGAAAGAGATTACTACAAAAGCTGAATGATAGAGACATGCATATGTAGCTATGCCTACACACACACACATAATATATATATATATATATATATATGAATATAAATGAACATGTTAAACGTAGAAAGAGATTGCAGGACCACAAGATAGTATTAGGTGAGTGCATGATGAGTTATGTGATGGAAAAGAAACAAAGAAGTGCATGTGCAGGAACTAAGATATACCTCTAGGGTTGGTTTCATGGTATTAACAACCAAATGAAAATTAATTTTGTTTCCCCTAAAAGCAAACCAAAGTTTCCTTGTAAAGATGTAAACTTGCCATTGGTCATTGTGTCCAACAAAACATATCTCTTTCAACCTTTCTGATCACAGACAAGTGGCAGAGCAAGCATATTTGCATAAAGTAAAAGAGATTGAAAGTGATTACGATTGTCCACTTATTGAGGGAGAAAAGGAAAGGGTATATTGAATAAAATGCAACTTTTTCTTTTTCATTTAATCAAGTTTTAAAACCTCAACATCATCTCATATAAATTTATTTTACCTATGTTTATCGATTTTTATACTATTTGTTATTAAATGTTGAGAATTCAACCAAAACATATATAAAAGAATTACACCATTTTAAATTTAAAATCCTAAGACACTAGGTTGGTGGGTATTGTTTCTTATATGTTATTCAATTTTTTTATTTTTAATTAATGTGAGACTTAGACTCATATTTAGATACCTAACAATCTCTCTCTAAGTAAGAGTCTTTTTTGTTGAAAATTCTAAGGAAAAAAACACCGAAAAGACAAACAAGAATAAGATAAGAACCAACTCACACAAAGAAATGACATCACTTTCAACCCAAAATCTTAAGACATTGAATTTATAGATCTTATTCTTATATGTTGTTCAATTTTCTTATTTTTATTCAATGTGAAATTTATACTCTCACTTATATACCTAACAATATATATAAAAAAGTTATATTCAGATTTGTATATCTAACAATATATAAAAATAAAGATTGTAAAAATGAAAACATAAAAAATATCTGTAGAACCTCTTTATTTATTTACGAAATCGTAAAATCAACCAAAAAAAACATTCTGAAGATAATACACTATTTACTACAAAATTGATTATCTTTCCTTTCACATTAAAATTTACATAAAATTCATAAACATAGTTAATTAAATATATATATTTATTATCTTTAATATAACTTGAAAACAATAAAATTTTGTATAAAATAATTAGTTGCATATAATTGATTATCTTTTATATAACTTGAAATTTTAAATAAAATGTATAGACGTAATCAATTATATCTAATTGAGTATCTTTTATATAGCATAACTAGTTATATTTGTTTATATATATATTGTTTAAAAAATAATAATTTTTATTCTATTTCTATTTGACTAAACAATTTTTTTTTACTTTTCCTTCACCTATACTTCCTTCCCATGTCCTTCTCCCCTGCCACAAACTATAAATCTCATAACAAAAGGAATATATATGCTTAAATAATTAAATAAATAAAAGAAACTATAATTTCAACATCTCTCACACAGGTTCACAAAATATCTCATTTGGCAAGAAAAAAAATTTATTGTGTGTAAAATCGTAAAGGAATTTTTCGTTTTGTTTATTTACTATTGACACGCGTAAGGAAAAAAATTTGATAAATTGAAAAACATAAAATATAAAAGCCAAAAAAGTTTGCGCTGTGAAACTTGATTTGGGTGAAAAGTATCCTAATATATTATACATTTAAAATATTAAATTATTAATATACTTTATTATATTATAATAAAATAAATAATTAAAATAGAGAATAAAATAAATTTAATATTTTTTTAATATATTTTATATTGTAAAATATACATAATTAAAAATAATAAATAATTAAAATTTTGGTATCTTATAAATAATCTATTTTAATATATTTTTTAGAAAGTAAAACTCTTTTATTTATTAAAGTTTTATAATAATTTTATTTTGATTTTAATTTACATTTTTAAACTCTATTTTTTGTTAAATTATCCTTTAAGAATATTAATATAAAATCACATTAATTGTATATATAAATTAAATCTATCATATCCACTCAAATAACCTTACTTTTATTGACCTTTCCCTCTTTTCTTTCATGTTGTATCCTCCCTGGTTCCAAACAAAAAGGTCCAAACAAAACATTGGCGAACATGTTATGTTACCTCAGTTCTCCTTAAAAATATTATTTGGAGCTGTCACATCACCAACTTTTTTCTCTGTGTATGTCTGTCATGTGGGTCTGCAGGTCCAAGTCCTGAGTACTAAGTTGCAAGATAACCAGTGGCTGTGGCTATAGATCCTCTGTGTTAGCTTACAAGATATTTATCACTCATGTCAATTTCTTTCGTACACGTACAGGGAAGAACTTTCAATGCTTTACACATTATTTCAATTTCAATTTCACGTCTTTATAATTTTTAAACTTTTTTACATTAAGTTTAAATATCTACGTTATGTATTTAATTTATAGAACTACATGTAAATTGATTTAAAACCTATTTATAGGTGGGGAAGTAGTTGATAGAGAGAAATGCATGATGGAAAGTTTGGAAAACATAAACTATATTACATTTGTTTAATGAAGTGATAGAATATGAAAATTCAACTTGTAATATAGTTAGAAAATATGGCAATGAAACGTGATCTTTGGTCTTCCTAAAGAAGTATTGGACAGATAAATTATTTGAGTTCATTTGAATGATTGAATTAATCCTTAAAGATTAAGAAAGTTTCTTAAAGAGAAGTTGTGATAGATATGTTGGTTTGTTTTCCTTTTAGCATGGAATGTTCGAAATGGTACTGATGAGGTGTCGGATAGGGTTTGGCTATGGAGAAATAAAATGAATAATAAAGAATAAATAATTGTAATGGAGGGTGAAAAATGAAGTGAGAAGATGCTGCTTCCATGAAGGGTCCATTATGAAATTATTCAACCTCATTAAAAAGGTGGGGTTTGGTTCCATAACCATCCTACAAACACCAAACACACTATACCTCAATCCTTCCTCCTTACTTCTCATATATTCCTATCCAATTTTACATTCACACTATCCTCTTTTGCTTCTTTAGATTGGAGGGGGTGAAAAAAAAATGGGAAATTGTCAATTTATATAAATTGTTCTTTCAATAATATCTCATAAAAAATATTAAGTTAACCATTTTTGTCATACTTAGTTATTTTTTATATAACAATCATGCATAAATGCACTGCAATGAATTTTTTTATTTAATGTTAATATATATATATATATATATATATATATATATATATATATATATATATATATAATTTAAATCGTTTAAAACTTTGTAAAATTCATATACTTTATAAGAAGTTTAAAACTAATTGCTAAATAGATAAATGTTTTTTAAGGTTATTAAATGTGTAATTAAAAAAATGAACAAGTAGGTAATATTGATCTTATTTGATAAAAAAAAAAACCATATGTTCAGATTACTTATATGACGTTAAACTTTTTTCTATTCCTTCCACTTAAAAGTGATTGATATATTTAAAGTTAAAGATACGGATGTTTATATATGATATATGAATATGATTACTCCATGAGTCTAGCCATTCAAAGCAAATAAATTAATTTATATTTATTATTTATTTATTTTTTATTTTAAATTTCAAATAACCAAGTTATAATTATTTGAGTCTTAATTTTATTATTTTTAGTCTGAACCAACTCGATCGACGATTCAATAAATTATTTTTAAAACTTTAAGATTAGTGTATTTAAAATTCCAATCAATCAACCCATGCAAAACTCTCAAACAGATAAGTTTTATTTTATTATGAGGAATTTCATCACCCTTATTTTACCACAGCACCTAAGTAATGTAATCTCAATTTTAGCCTCACTAAATTATTGCCTTTAAAGAAAAAAAAAACTCTCTTTAATTATTTATGTCTGCAGCTTTTTGTATCAGATTATGTATTTATTTCACTTCTTTTCACCTAGATTGACAAGGATGAGATTGAGAAAAGAAAAAGTTGTGATTTGATCAAAGCAAAAACATTGGATTAATGATGATGCTTTGTTTGATCGAATAAAGATTGTGATAGAGTAAAACAAAAGGCAAAACAATGATGAACCAAATATACGAAACAATCAAGTGAATCGAAGAAAGAGAAATAATGAAAAGTTATTCAAATTAACATTATCTACACAGATGGAGCAATGCATATACAAAAATAATAGAGCAATCCATATACAAAAATAATACTGTACTACACAACCACGACTAGTGTCCAAACCTATAAAGACTCAAGCTGACAAGTACTCAGACCATTAAGCCAATGTCAATAAATTAATATTTTTACTCTTTTTATATCAGGAACAAATATCTTATATCTGATAAAGAAGAAACCATACGTCTTTTCTCTGACACATAATACAGAACAACAATTATATCCTATGTAAAAGAAACTGTATGTAGAAGAGACTGCACGCCTCTCCTATGACACGTGATGCAGAACAACAACTTTATACAGAAGAGACTGCACGTCTTCTCCTGACACAGTGCAGAACAGTCATCATATATATGATGGCAGAACAACAACTTTATGCAGAGAAGACTGCACGTCTTCTCCCTGACACAGTGTAAAACAGTCATCATATATATATATATATATATATATATGATGGAAGAGGCTATACGTTTTCCTCATAATGCCATGCATACTCACATCCAAGACTGGAAAATAGAGATTCAGAAAGAGATTAGCACAATTAACACCTTGAAGTCTTTTTTTCAGCGTATCAAGACTCCGCAATAACTTTTATTATTCTTGGTCCTCAGTCTCTCTGAAAACAAATACAAATAATGAGATCATTTTGGTTGTTTTCAATTTTTTTCCCTTCTTAATCCGAGAGTAAGTAACATAATCTTTACTTATGAATAGACTCAAGTTGTGAGATTATTTGGTTTTTCATACTCCACTAGTTGACAAAGGGAATAGTCCCTACACAGAGGGAGCATGGTTCAGTTTAGCTTTAATACCCAACACTTTGCAGCTTGGAAAGTCATTGCATGACCCCAAATAAATAACGTACGAGGTCCAATGTCTCTTCTCTATACGAGGTTTGTAGTTTAAGGTTTAGTGATCATCTAAATTCCAACATTCATGACCCTGTAATCACATGGTCATTGACATCCCAGATACAAAATAATCAAATGTGGTTTTTTATTAAAGATTTTATCTTTAAATGATTATTTATTCACTCCTTGACAAGGTTTTGGAAATTTTGAATTTCCCAAGTTAAAACATTTTATTCTTGACCACTAACTAGGGGCAATTAAATTTCTTGGATGAATGTGGAGCTATGTAATAGATTGACAAGAAATGCAGGGTTCCCGAAATCATATTGTGACTAGCTTGGATTTTAATATTTGGTTGGGCAAAAGACGTGGGCAGACAGAGACTAGATCCCAAAATGCATAGCATTTTTGGGCACAAGATGATAGTCCTTCCTTTAGCTATCCATTACTTTTCAAGTTTTTCCTTGCAATTTCTCTAATTGTCGTCACATAGAAGCCATGAATGAAACAAGCAAAACACAAGAATACGTTGGTATCAGACATCAACCTTGAGCTGTTGGAGACTTGAGGACCCATCACCATCCATCAGGCACCTTTCTATCTTCGGCTTATAATGCAAAGTTAACATCTGCACAAGTAATTTCAAATTGCCTTTATCATATTTATGACAAATGTTACTTTAATTGAAAAGGAAATAAAAAAGTTTCTCCACTATCTTCGTTCTTGTAAGAGCATCTTTTTATGCCTTGGTTTTGTTGTTCAAGTTGTATTTATTATAAATGGTCATGTGTAATCACTTTTTTTCTTTGATTTTGTATCAATTATTTTAGAAATGATCATGGGTATGTAAAATTTTGAAGTAAAAGGTTAATTTTTCTAGACTTTATTATGATTCTGGTCATTACTATGTCACCAACAACACCCTATACTCGTGACTGTCGTTTGCGCGTTATATATATATATTTTTAATTATTGCAATCATTATCATTAGTATTATTATTTATCATTATTACGATATGGTGTAAAATTAGAATTGGTATAACGATTAATGATTTGGTTTTGAGACAATAATAACTTAAACTAAAATAAAATAATATATTGTGTATGTCAATATGTATGATATTAATGTGATATTTTACATGGATGATTATAAATGGTGTATTGAGATGTGATGTAGCTATCGATTGAGTTGTTTAGGAGATGATACATTCAACTAAATAAGTATACGATTGATAGTCATCTATACTTAATTAGAAGTGTAAATTACTTTCTGAAAATTTTAAATGATCGACGGTTCAAAATTTGTCTAGGTAAGAGAGATTCGAGTTCAGGTCATGTAATTGCTATACTAGAAAAAACTTTGTGATCATATTTTAATTATTATTTTTCTTATTACTATCATCATTATTATTATTAAAAATATTTAATAATATTAAAAAATAATATTAATATTGGTGGGTTTATTTGAGAAAAGTGATCCTCTCAACTTGTTTTATATAGACTGAAATTTGACTATGTTTGGACACTTTATCTTAGGTCCCTAGAATTTGGAGTAATACCAATTGTTTGCTTTGGAATTGTCTTTAAGTTAAGCATCTCACATAAGGGGAAACTAGTTTTTAACTTTTGAATAGTACTATAGCTAAAAGATTTGGATGTGAAAGGGACATGGTCTCGAGTTTCAATTTATTTTGCAAGAATGTTATTTGGTGAGATTGTTGATTATATGTTGTGTGAACTTGTAGAAATATTAGAATTCAATAGTTTTGTAGTTAAGTGTTGTTTTTTTTTTATGTTGTAGAAATTTTTGAATGTTGATAGAATGATAGTTTAGTATTTCTGATTCATATGTATTTACTAGAATGATGAAATGTGAATGAAATTGATGTCATACATTGGAATAATGTAAGAGTTGTTATATGTTTGTACATTAAATATGAAAAACCTATACTTTAACAGATATCCTCTAAATTCACTGATGATCTAAGTTATATAGACTAAGTTATCAGGTGATGAGAAGCTGATGAGCAAGTTGGTACACTGGGACACACTGTAGACACTTGGATGTTTGAATTTATCCTGATCCTTGATTAAGGCATATTTAATGAGTCTTCCAGAAGATGATAGGTCTATATGCAATCAATATGATTGAAATAAGATTGGAGTATTGACAATTGTAAGAAAATATACTGTAATTGCAAATGAATCTATGATAAGTCAATATGATTGAAATGAAATGACAGAGATTGTGATTGAAAACTAGATCCATGTGTGATTACATGATTGTTGATATTGATATTTGAAATGAGAATGAAAACCTTTAGATGATATATGAACTTTATAAGTCTATGTTTATATGTCATTTATAAATATAATTGTTTCATTTTACTTACACTCTTATATTTTGAAATTTTATTACAATAACTTACCCTTTTTCTCATTGTGTTATAAATTGTTACGTACAAAAGTAGATACATATGCAAATACAGAAGCACCTTAAGAATTCTATGCTCTTAATTAAAATTTTATTTTATATTTAGTCATATTTATATAGGTTTTGGTATGTAAAAAAAACATTTTAAAACACTATGTACTTTGTATAGATATTTATGGTTATGAAAACAAGAGTATAAATGATATGGAATGTTTTTATTGGAGTTAGATACTCATAAAAACTTTAGAGGTATCAATTGAATGTATTCTATATGGTGGAGAGTCATACACTTGGTGTGGAGCACGCACAAATCACTGGAGTTAATCTTAAGTATAACACTGAGTGTCATATCAATGTCTTCCAACCCAACTCAGTATTAGTGGCCCTAAATCCTTTAATACCAAACATCATTCTTTAATATCAAGCAGACTGTAATATTCAATTTTTTTTTTGTTTGACCTTTAAGAACTTTTTTCAAAAATATAAACAGAAATAATGTGTTTTATATGTAAAAAAAGATAAACTATTTTAAATAAATGAAAAATAAATTTATTTCATATTATATATAATTTTTTATTTTTAATAATTAATAATATATAAATTAACCATTTAATTTAAACATTTTTTAAAATTTATAAAACACTTCCTTACATTCTTTATTTTCAACAAAATAATTCTTTTTAAAAGTTTATAAAATAAAACAAAAGACAACTTCTATTCTAGAGTGTTGAAATTCATTTATGATAAAAATAAATTAAAATTTACAACAAGTAGCACAAATCCCCTGAAAAACAAGAAAATATTTAAATAAGTGCATAGCATCCTTTGGATCAATAAGGAGGTGCTCTATAATATTTTATCAATTAAAATCTTACATATAGTAAAATGTTATAATTTGATGGATGTTGAAGATAAAATATATATAATAACCTAGAAAATTTGTCATCTGAGTAAAAGTAGAATGAACATCTAATTATTATATTATTAAACTGAAAACATAGTATTTATAGGAAAAGTTAGTAATCAAGTCTCATTCCCACTTAGCCACCATCTTTCTAAAACCTCTGACCTTTCTTTTCTCTGACTTCTCTCTAAGACTTCCGTCTATCTTCCATCAGTTTCTCGAGCGGAGCCCACCGTTGAACTTGTGGCGAAAAATAGAGCAAGTCTACCGATCAGAATCTCAAATAGAGTAAGTTCGTTTCTGCCCCATTCCCATAGAGTCAGTTTTAGGTTTTCGCTTTCCTCTGCTTACTGAGCTTGCATGTGGCCTCTGAGCCATCAGGCGGTGCCTCTGTGAGCTCAGCTTCCTAGTCTGTTAGTCTGATCGTTGATCAGAGGTCCTTTGATGCAGATTCGAGTTCCCGAGGACCTTAGGCTATTGGGATTGTTATAGAGAATTTCAGCTGTAATTCAGGTAATAGAAGCTAACCTTAAGTATGTGTTTGTTTGGTTTACAAATTTAAGTCTTGAATAGAGAAGTTAATGATTGTAGTAGTTGTACAATTTGTATCTGGTAAAGTCTGAAATGTTGGATTAATGTTGAATTGAATGTTGCATGTATGAGATAGTTGTGTGAAAATTGATGGTATGTTGATATGTTGAATAAATAATATGTGCTAAGGTAGATCATTCACCATGTATGTGGATTTTCACCCAATTTAGTCATCTGAGGCGTGCTTGGTAACTCTGATGTAGTGGATACTATTGGTTTTTCTGCATTTTTCGCCCAGGCTAGGCAATCTCGCCTAGGCGAAGTCAATTGGAAACCTGAGAGGCGCTCTCGGGTCCAATTTCGTCCAGGCGAGAAGTGTTTCACCCATGCGCAAAGGTAGTTTCGCCCAGGCGAGAATGGCCCTGGAGCAAGTGTGTTGTCTGGACTATTTTCGCCCAAGCGAGAGAGTTTTCGCTCAAGCGAAGAGGATTCTCGCTCAAGCTAGATTTTCGCCCAAGCTAAAACCACAAAAAAGAAATAAATTTCTTTTTTTTTGGACTTTCTGTTTTGATTGATTGATTCTTTGGTAATGTAATGTATGAATTTAACAAGATAGATTAATTGATAATTCAAATTTAATTGTATTGATCATTTAGGAATTTCTTTCATTCTTTTTTTTTTTTAGATTGAGATTGAGATTGGAAGGTGAATGAACGAATTAGTAGAGATCTATGTTATGATG